>Ga0208872_1000013_pt1 | contig 210000 bp, 176 predicted proteins | sample CryBogCBH12Aug08_FD_185508 | JGI IMG/M metagenome (GOLD analysis project Ga0208872, IMG submission 185508) | Freshwater microbial communities from Crystal Bog, Wisconsin, USA - CBH12Aug08 (SPAdes) | ecosystem: Environmental > Aquatic > Freshwater > Lake | place: Crystal Bog, Wisconsin, USA...
AGATGGCAAGGCATTCTTGCCGTGGACAGCGATTGTCCAACCTCTCGACATTAACTATCGACATGAATGCCGCCCGCTGTTTTCAACGCCGAGAGGATTATCAGCCGCCACAGACACCCCGCGAAAGAAGGCGAGGGAATTTAACGGGTCTTTGCGTCTGGCTTGACTGGCGACAGCTGAACTGGCAAATTGAAGAACGGTTGCCGAATTAGCTCAGTTGGTAGAGCACGAAATTCGTAATTTCGGGGTCGCCAGTTCAAGCCTGGCATTCGGCTCCACTCCCCCAAAAATAGCCAAAAAACGGGGTTTCTTTGGCCCCCTCTTTGACCCCCAATTTTTGATTTTTACCCCTGCCGGCTTTCGGCTGTTCGAGCAAAATAAAGTAAAAAAACATCACTTTTACGCAATAGAATCAATATAATTCAGTAAATCGGACAGTGGGGGTTGAAAAGCTGTTAGACTAAGGGATTAGCATTACGAAACCGTTGCTCTACCACTGAGCTACATTGGCCAAAGGTTTAAACACCTTGCCAGTTAATGATAAAATCGTCAAGCGAGGTTTGATGTCATTTCGGGCATCCAACACTCAAGCTGGGCGAACAATCGTAAAAATGACGCCAGGGTGACGACGAAAATCACTTCCGACCGAGTTGCATGTCTAAATAGTTTGAGCGCTCGTGGTCGCATCCTTATAATCCACCACCAGCCCATGTCCTCTCGCCATCAATTATGAAAACTTTCTTTTTCTCCATCGCCACAGTGGTTTTGGCCGCCCAAGGCGTTGTGGCAGCTGATTGGAAAATGGTCTGGGCCGATGAGTTCAATTATCAGGGGTTGCCGGATCCAGCCAAGTGGGGCTACGAAGAAGGTTTCGTCCGCAACCACGAAAAACAATTCTACACCAAGGCGCGGCTGGAAAATGCCCGCGTCGAGGACGGCCACCTCGTCATCGAATGTCGCAAGGAGCAATTCACCCCGCCGAACCATGCTCCCGTGGAATACACCGCCGCCAGCCTGATCACCAAGCACAAGGCCAGTTGGCAAAACGGCCGTATCGAAGTGCGCGCGAAGCTGCCTCACGGCAAAGGCGTCTGGCCCGCCATCTGGATGCTCGGCACGAACCATGATACGGTCGGCTGGCCGCGTTGCGGCGAGATTGACATCATGGAATTTGTCGGCAAGGAGCCCAAAGGCATCCATGGCACCGTCCATTATGCGATTGACGGCAAACATCAATCCGATGGCGGCACGCTGGAGACGATCCGGCCATGGGAGGACTACCACATTTATGCCGTCGAGTGGACGCCGCAACAGATTGATTTCTATTTCGACAAACAAAAATACCACAGCGTTCCCGTGGACAAGGCAAATCAAACTGCTGGCAACCCTTTCCGCGCGCCGCAATATCTGCTGCTCAACTTCGCTCTCGGCGGCAGTTGGGGCGGTCCGATTGATGACGCGAATCTGCCGCAGCAGTTCCTGATTGATTACGTCCGCGTTTATCAGTCGGCGAAAACCAAATGACGCGCTACCACTAAGCACAAACCATGACCATTAACATGCGCCGACAAATTTTCTCGAACCTCGCCATTGGCCTGTCAGTTCTGCTGCTGGCAACTGTGACCGTGCTGGCCGGAGCGGCGGAACCGCCGGATTCATGGGTCGATCCGGATACCGGACACCGGGTCATCCGGCTCACGCGCGAGCCGGGTTCCGCCAGTTTTTATTTCAATTACAACGGCTACACCCCTGATGGCAAAAAGATGGCTTACACGGTGCCGGGCGGGATTTCGGTGCTAAACCTTTCGACGCTGGAGGCGAAACCGCTTGTCAAGGGTTCCACCATGACGATCACCGTCGGTCACCGGACGCCCAACTTGTATTACACGAGATCGACCGGAGACCGTTATTTTTCGACGTTGTGGAGTGTCAACCTTGACACCGGCGAAACCAATAAAATCGCCGATCTCCCGCGTCGCGCCAGCGTCGTCACCATCAATGCCGACGAGACGCTCGGTGCCGGCACGTTCATCGAAGGCGACGCCAATGCCGGCGGTGCTTACGATGGCACACCGCAACAAGTTTCCTCGCGCATGTCACCGATGAACATGGGCGAGCCGGCCAACAAGGGCGAACTGATGATTCGCCGCCTCGCCGCCAAGCTGCCAATGACCATGTTCACCATCAATCTGAAGACCGGAAAATTGACGACCTTGCTGGAACACAGCACCGACTGGTTGAACCATCTGCAATTTTCACCCACCGATCCGACGCTGCTGATGTATTGCCACGAAGGCCCGTGGGAAAAAATTGACCGGATTTGGACGATTCGCACCGATGGGACGCAAAACCAGTTGATCCACCGCCGCCAGATGGAAATGGAAATCGACGGTCACGAATGGTGGGGTGCGGACGGCAAGACGCTGTATTACCAGCTTCATTTTCCCAGCGGTGGCCACGTCTCGTTCATCGCCAGCTACAATATTGACACACACGAGCGCGTCTGGCTCCAATACAATCCTGACCAGTCGTCCATCCACGACAATTCCTCGCCCGATGGCAAACTGTTCTGTGGTGACGGCGACGGGCACTCGCCGTGGATTTTTCTTTTTCGTCCCAAGCTGGTTCGCGACCGGCAAACGCTCGGCACCAATCTGATCAAAGGCGGTTATCTGGAGTCGGAGAAACTGGTCAACCTGTCCAAGCACAACTACCGGCTGGAGCCCAACCCGAGCTTCACGCCTGACCAGAAGCTGATCGTTTTTCGTTCGAACATGTTTGGGCCGGATTACGCCTTCGCCGTTGAGGTGGCCAAAGCAAAATCACCCTAGTCGGGGTGTCTAGCCATTTCAATGCGAGAATATCAGGGGCTCGCCATGAGTGATGAGTGTCAGTTTTGCGGTTCCGTTTTCTGTGGCGTCGAGTTTTATGCGGCTTGAGTTTGCAGGCAGTTGCGGCACGCGATCTACAGGATGGATGGTTTGGAGCAGTTTGCCTTGCTTGTCAAAGACACGAACAAACGTGTCATCGCAAAACTCGGCGTAATCTTCCACGCCCAGATCCACCGGCAAGGTAAATTTCTCTTCGCCCACAAAAAGAGTGGGATGTTTGAGTGGCACATCCAATTCAGCCAGTGCTTCAACCTGTTTCACGGCGCAGACGCTGTTCGTGTGGCTGGCACGCATCCAACGCAGGTTGAGTGCGATGACATTGCCATAATTAAACCCATACATCGCCGCCTTGAAGGCGTAATTGGCGGCAGCAGGACGAAATTCCGGCAGCATCCGCTCCGGGGTCGGTTCCGGCAAGGTGATGGTGCGTTCGCCGGAAAAATCGAGATTCACATAATAGTCACGATAGACTTTGCCGGCGGCTTCGAGCTGGAAATTGAGCACGGGCGGCAGCTCGCCGGCGGACGCCACGTTCGTCACGCAAAGTCGCACAGCCAACGCCCGGTGATGTTGCAGATCGAGCGGTTTGCCGGCGGTTCCGCCGCTCGTGGCGGGTGCCGTCTGGCCAACCATGAAGACGCTGAACTGGTCGCCCACAGACTTGGTGAACTCGATGCGGGCAGCGAGTGCGCCAGGCATGGCAGTCCGCGCAGACGGCGAGAGCAGGTTGAGCGGCGTGGTAGCTTGCAGCAGGAAGCGATTGGTCAGCGTGCCTAGCGGCGCGAGCGTGGGCACGCATTGCAGACGAAACTGAAGGGGTTGAGCACCAAAAGTGTTGGTGACGGTGCATTCACCACCCGTATTGATGCGCACCACGTCATAACGAATCGGCGCAAACGAGTTGCCGACGCGATGCCATTCGCCAGCGGTCAGTTTTTCACGGATGGCCGCGGGCACGGTTCCGTTGAGCCGCAATTGTTCGTAGTTGCCAAGCAGGCGCAACATTTCCTCGGTGCGCCCATTTTGCCGGAGCGCGCTCAAATGGGTTTCGAGCGAAACAGGCGTGTCGAGCGCGAGCATCCGCACGGCATAATACTCGACTTCGTCGGGCGTCGTCGCCGGCTGGTGCGGTGCCCAGGCGAGAAATCCCCACCAGCCCAGTTCGGCGGGCATGAAACTGTCACGATATGCGCGCCATGAGTCGGCGATCTTATGCCAATCGAGATATTGCTTGGGGGCGATGGCGGCGAAATCATCACAGCAGCCGCGTGTGAACCAATGCCACGTCCACGGCGTGCCGCCGGAGCCTTGCACCAACAGCGGGCGACGCACCCGCTCGCAAATGTCACGTTGCTGCTGACTAACCCAATACCAGTAAGGCCCGTTGGCACCGTTGCACTCGCCGCCATCGAAATAGATCATGTCAAACCCGCAACGGTTGATGATTCCGGCGATGCGCTCGCTGACCTCGTTCTTTAGTGTCGTGCGCAAATCCACAAGGTAGCTGCCATAGCGCTCGACCAAGTGGTGAATCGGCGCACCGGCTCTGTGCGGCGCGGGTTTCGTTCCAGCGAAGCCGCGGAGACATTGTAGAAAAGTATTGGTGCCTGCGCCCCCGATGGCGCGGTATTGAATGATTTCGTCATTAATCTGGATGTCAAAACCGGCCTTGGCACCGCCGTAGAACGCACCTTCGGTCGGAAAGCTGGTCAGCGGCGTGGTGGCGGTGATGGTCTGTGCTTTGGTTTCCAAATCCGCCGCGAGTGTGGCGTGATCGTCCTTGAGCAGGCGCGGATCGGGTATGGGGCGCACGAGCGGATCGTTCTTGCCAATAAAGCTGGTCAACATATGAATGCCGACCTTGAGACCGGCGGCGTGACATTTATCCACGACGGCTTTCAAACTTTCCTCGCCGCGCGGAAAATTGTTCGTGTTGATGGGATAGGAACCGAGCGAACTTGACCAGGTGCCATTGTAGGTCAATAGATACTGGAATCCGCCGAGCCGGGCGTGGCGGATGGTCTCGTCGGCATTCTGCTCGGTCAAGTCGCTGAAAAAGTAGCCCGAACGGACATCCGGCGATTGCTTGGCCCAGACCCCGCCAAGTTGTGGCGACGGCAGGCCGCAATCATGCTCGACGGTTTTTATCTGCTCCAACAAATTTGCCGGCGGTGTCGCGACAAGAGCCACGCCCTCACCTTCGAGCCCAAATTCATGATAGACCGTGGCGGTGAGACAACTGCCTCCAGTGCTCACGTTGACGCAGTCGGAGAGACCGATCAAAGCAATGGCAAACCGTTCATCCCACAAAACACCAAGCCAACTACCATTATGCTTCAGCGGGCGCAGCGGCAGGTGCGCGAGTTCGAGCGAATCGATTTCCGGCGAACTTATGCGCACAAGTTGTATGCGAATGAAATCCGCCTGAGCGGAAATCCGGAACTCGGCCATCACGCCCGCCGCACCGAATTCGGCCCGCCAGTTTGCGCCGGCCCGCACCAGCTTGGTCGCGGGAAAAGTGCCGCCGTTTTTTCGCAACGTAAAAAATGGCGTGTTTTTATCAGCACTCCAGCCCGCACCACCGGCGGTATCGCGGAAACTGGTGCAGACGCCGTGGTCGTCAAGCGTCAGTTGCGCTGTCGTGGTCTTAAAGGTGAATTCCTCAGCCGAGGCCTTAGTTAGCAGCGTGAGACCGCAAGCCAGCCATAAGATATAGCTTTTCATGGGATGGAATAAGATTGGCGGAATGCATCCATGAATACCAATGTTTTTATGCCGCCATTGACATGAACCCTCGTCAGGGGCAACACTCGTTTTCATCATGATACTCCGCTTTCTCCTCCCGCTTGTTCTTGCCACCGCCGCCATGGCGGCCCCGCAGGATGACCAATATGTTCTCGGCCCGGATTCGCTGCCAAAGGAAGGCGTGCCGCATGGCAAGGTAATCGCGATGGAACCGTGGCGCTCAAAGATTTTTGACGGCACGGTGCGCGACTGGTGGATTTATGTGCCGGCACAATATGATGCAGCGAAACCCGCTGCCGTCATGGTTTTTCAGGACGGCGGCAAGGCGAAGCCGGAGGACATAAACTTCGCAGGGCCGAACAACGCGGTGTTCGTTTTTGACAACCTGATTTATGCCAAGCAAATGCCGGTAACGATTGGTATCTTTATCAGCCCGGGCGTATTTCCCGCCGCCGATTCCAAGTCGCCGCCGCGCCGCAACCGCAGCGTTGAGTATGACACGCCGAACGATACCTACGCGCGTTTTTTGCTGGAGGAGATTCTCCCCGAGGTCGGCAAGTCTTATAAGCTCACCGACGACCCCGAACAACGCGCTATTTGCGGCAGCAGCAGCGGCGGCATCTGCGCCTTCACCGTGGCGTGGGAGCGACCGGATTCGTTCCGCAAGATGGTGAGCCACATCGGCAGTTTCACCAACATCCGTGGCGGCTACGGTTATCCGCCGGCGATCCGCAAAACGAAGCTGGAGAACTCCGGTGAAATCTATAACACGCCCGAATTAAAAAAATTGCTGGAATCACGTCGGAAAATCCGCGTGTTTTTGCAGGACGGCAGGAACGATCTCGACAACCAGTTCGGCAACTGGCCGCTTGCGAATCAAGAAATGGCCGCCGCGCTGAAATTCGCCGGCTGGGATTACGACTTTAAATTTGGCGAAGGCACCCACAATCCAAAGCATGGCGCATCAATTTTCCCGGACACGATGCGCTGGCTCTGGCGCGCGCCAAGGCATGACTTGTGAGTTTGCCGGATTCAGTGATAGGATAACTTTATCTTTCTTATGAAAAGCGTCCTCCTGACTTTTCTGGCCGTTCTGTCGCTGCCAATCACAATCATTTTGGCCGAAGCCAATGCCAATGCCGCTTTGCCGTCAACTGAGAAGTCGGTGGTTGTCACCGTCAGCAATGAGTTGATCCAGGTGGCATTCGACCCGGATCAAAGTGCGTTTGCAATCCGTGATCTGCGCACAGGCCAGATATGGCGGCAACAGCCGCTCGCTGCCGCGTTCCCGGTTACGCGCGTTGCGTTGGCTCAAGACGCAATGATTTCAGCGGAACTTTTTGATGCACGGAACAACTTGGGTTTTAAGATGACCGCCAAGCTTGAGCCTCATGCGGCGGAGTTGGTCGTGGAATTGACCGCATCGGGTGCGATGCCCACGAATCTGAATTTCCCGCCCGCCTTTACCCCGGTGCGCGGCACGCGGCTCATCGTGCCGGTCAATGAAGGCATCGCTTATCCAGTGGATGATCCGTCGCTGGGCGACATGAGTTACCATTTCTACAGCGGCATGGGCGTTTGCATGGCGTTTTTTGGTGTGACTGATGGAACCGCTGGCGTGATGACATTGGTCGAAACGGAAGCTGATGCGGACTTGCAACTCAAGCATGATGCGCAAAAACTGCTCGCGGCGCAGACCGTTTGGGTTTCCGAAAAAGGCCAGTTCGGCTATGCGCGGAAACTGCGTTATATTGTTTTTCAAAAAGGCGGGTATGTGGCGATGTGCAAGCGCTATCGAGCTTTTGCCGCCGAGCGGGGCCGGCTAAAAACTTTCACGCAAAAACGTGTTGAAAATCCGAACATCGACCTGCTGGCTGGCGCGGTGAATGTGTGGTTCAGGGATCGCGACGCGTTGGCCATAATCCAGAAAATGCAGGCCAGCGGCATCCGCCGGGTTCTCTGGAGCAATGCCGGCAGCCGCGAACAAGTCGCGGCAATGAACCAGCTGCCGGGTGTCCTGACCAGCTGCTATGATGTTTATCAGGACGCCATGAACCCGGAAAAATATCCGCTGCTCCCGAGCATCCATGGTGATTGGACTTCGTCAGCTTGGCCTACGGGCATGGTGCAACGCGCTGACGGCACCTTGGCGAATGGCTGGCAAGTCGTGGCAAAGGATGGCACGCGGATTTCCTGCAATGTGCTTTCCGACCAACTGGCACCTGATTTCGCGCGGCGGCGCATCAGCGAAGAACTTAAGAACAAACCTTATCGTTGCCGGTTCATCGACACCACCACCGCCTCATACTGGCGCGAAGATTATTCCACCAATCACCCGATGACTCGCCGCGAGTGTCGCGAATTCAGGAATCAATTGCTCGCCGTCGTCTCGCACGAATTTAAACTCGTCTGTGGCACCGAGGATGGTCATGACACGGCGGTGCCGTTTGCTGACTATTTTGAGGGGATGTTGAGCCTTGTTCCCGGTCGCGCGCCCGATTCCGGTCGCAACACGATGCAAAAAATTGATGTCGTTCCGGCAAATGTCGCTAAATTCCAAGTGGGCGCGGAATACCGTCTGCCACTCTGGGAATTGGTCTATCATGACTGTGTTGTTTCAACATGGTATTGGGGTGACTACAACAATAAACTGCCTGCGATTTGGGACAAGCGCGACCTGTTCAACGCGCTCTACGGCACCCCACCCATGTTCATGTTCGACCGCAAAGAGTGGGAGCGTGACCACGAACGCTTCGCACAAAGTTATCGCGCCACCTGCCCGGTCGCCCGTGCAACGTTCTACTCCGAGATGACCGATCATCGCTTCCTAAGTGCCGACCGCATGGTGCAGCAGACGCGCTTCGCCAATGGCACCATCATCACGGTTAATTTCAGTGAACAACCGTTCAAGCTGTCCGACGGTCGGATGGTTGGCCCGCTTTCTGCCGACGTGACGCCACGGCCGAACGATTAATTTGGAATCGGTGGCGGCAGATGTGGTTAGCGACCGCACAAACCATAACCAAGCGCTATGGTTTGCGGTGATTGATGAGGTCGCGCAAATACCAGTATTTATTGAGGAAATAATGGCGGGAGTGGCGGGGCTCGAACGCGCTCAGTTCATCAAAATTCCCTAACAAATAAATGCGCAGACCTTAAAAAGTAAACGGTAAATATTAACGATTGTCAATTATCGCCTTGAAAACCGATGGGTTTAGTTACTGATCGGATTTTTGCTTCATTTGTTTCAACGCGTGAGTTCTAAATCGTATACACTGTTGGCGCACCGCTATCACCCGCACTTCCAGCTTCCGCGCCCGCGTGTTAATCTCCCGTCACGATGTTCCGCGTCATCGCTCATCTCGACATGGACACATTCTACGCAAGCGGCTCACACTTCTGAGCGGTGCCGTTTATAAGGTTTAACATCGCCCGTCCAACGTGGCTTTGTTGTTGACCGCGCAGCGGTAACCATCGCGAGTCGGGGGCAACTCTTTTACGTCTAGGCGCTGCTGCTATATGCTGCTAGGATATTCAATCCAACTATGAAAAAAACAAGCCATGCCAGTTTTACAGTGACATTCTTCTCAAGTCTCGCGATGACGCTATCATGTGCCAACGCTCAATCACCAGTGGCTCCAATAGCGACCACCGAGTCTGCACTCGGCACTTACCACTGGCCGAATGGCACCGCTGGTGTAGACGCCTTTGCGACGTGGCTCGGACGCGACTCGGTCTGGGGGTTAGACTTTGTCGGCGGCGAATCGTGGGACAACGTTGAATGGCCAACTTGGTGGCTCGATACTTGGTCGAAATGGGTTCATGCGAAGCCCGGGCGGCGACTGATTCTTTCCATCCCCATTCTCGCTGGGCCGGTGGATGGCAGCGGGCCGAAACAGGGCACCAAGGACATCAATCAACCCGTCTCGCTTGAGAAAGGTGCCCACGGTGATTACAACCAGCACTTCAAACAGCTGGCGGAGAACCTTGTCGCCTTCAAGCTGGCGGACACGATCTTGCGGCCCGCGTGGGAATTCAACGGCGGCTGGTATGCGTGGCGAGCCAAAGGTAAAACCGAAGTGTTTGTGGAATACTGGCGGCAGATCGTGAAGACTATGCGCTCTGTTCCCGGGACGGAGAGGTTGAAATTCTGCTGGAACCCGACCCTTGGCGATCAAGATTTTCCAGCCGAGCAGGCTTGGCCGGGCGATGATTTCGTCGATTTTGTCGGCCTCGACGTATATGACGAGACGTGGAATACCGACACCTATCCGTGGCCGGTGGATGCCAGCGCGACGGAGATCGAGCACCGGCAAAAGAAGGTATGGGTGGAATGGATTACGAGTAGTTCGCGTGGGCTAACCTTTTGGAGCAAATTCGCCCGCGACCACGGAAAGTCGCTAGCTATACCAGAGTGGGGACTAGTCCATCGCGACGATGGTCACGGCGGCATGGATAACCCTTGGTTTGTCGAGCAGATGCACACCTTTATCTCCGACCCGGCGAATCGGGTAGCCTTTCATTGTTATTTCGATATCAACGAGACCGATCTGCGCCATCAGCTTTCACCGGGTGTAGCGGGCACCGGTAAGCAAGAGGGCACGGAATTTCCGAGGGCGGCAGCGAGATTTAAAGCGTTGTTTGGAAGAGCAAAATGATTAGGGGGATATTTACTGGCTAGCGTGCTGGCTACTCGGACGAGAACGTCTGGTCTCACGACCGCTCCGTCTGCTGGGTCTGGGCGTTAGCAGCCTGCGGGAACCGGCGGGAAGGCAGCTAGTACTGTTGTATAGTTCTCGGAGTCTTCATCACGGCCAAGTGCCACGGCGGCCCTGACGCCTGAGCGGTATCGCTTTCGCGGTTGGCATCGAAGACATGGTGTCAAAGAAAATATGACGCAGAAAATATTCACATGCAACGCAGTCACAGCATCTTGAACTTGAATTAAAACTAAGCTTGGCGAAAATTCACAAGCATCTTATCGAACACCCATGAAAATCTTGTCCAAAACGACTTTCTTTTTGTTGTGTGGATTGTTCTCAGCATGCGGACAAACTACCGATACGGTGACCTTTAATGCGTCCCGTCTTGATGCTCTTCGTCGAGGAAACATAGGATTCCTCCATTCCCTCAGCCCCAATGTCTTGCCTGTTGATTGGGTGACTGATCTAAAGCCTATCATCTGGCGCGGCGGTGCCACCGCGATTTCAAAATATTGGAAAACCGCCGTCGGGCTTCGCGGTGCTGATGGCTATGACTATTTAAAGAACACCCTCCATGTGCCGCGCCAGATTTTTATTGTCACCCGCGAATCCCGTGAATTTCGAGATGAACCTTACAAGACAATAGCCAGCCAAAAAGGTTTCGATGCGGCGATTGAGGCAATGGTCAGGGACGCGAAAGCGGGTGGCTACGACTACGAGTGGGAAGTGCTCAACGAACCGAAGTTTGAAGACATGAATCGTTTCATGAACGAGGTTTGGAACCCTACTGTCCGGGCAATACGTCGCGTGAATCCTCAAGCGATAATTCACGGCCCATCTTCGGGAATGGTCAATTCGGTTCTCAAGGATTGCCATGCAAAGCTATTTGATTTTCTGGATCGGGCTGACAAGAGCAACACGTTGCCAAACATCGTGAACTGGCATTTTCAGGATGGCTATGAAATCGCCAAAACCCACGGCCAACTGGCTTCGGAAATTCGCGAGTTTTATCGAACCCGAGGTCGGAAGTTGGACGGGGTAATGTGCGGTGAGACGGTTCGCCCCGGCAGCGAACGCAACACCAGCCCGGCAGTGGCGATTGACGTCTTTGCTGCCGTTGAATTATATGACCTCACGGAAATTCATGCGGCGTGGGGTGCGGTCAAGGTTTATGGTCAAGACGTCAACCCATTCCCTGTTTTGGACGGCCTGCTCACCACTAATTGGTCAGGGCGGCGCGGTGTATGGTGGACTTATCGCTTCTATGCGCAAAGCTCGGGGCGGCGGATGACTTGTGTCGAAGGGCCGAGTGGTTCTGAACGACTGGTGGCCTTAGGATTTGCCGATGGTGACCAACATAAAATCCGCGCCATGGTTGGGCTGCGTGACGGAATTAAGACGCCAGCTACCAGCACGATCCGCTTCACTGACCTGTCTCACATTCTTAAGCAGAGCAAAGGCGGTGCGGTGCGGGCGGCCATCTGGGACAACCCGCAGACTGAAACTGCCGTCAATCTGACTACCCCCAACCGAGTTGAGCGGCTGACCATTCGAGATGGCCAAGCAAGTGTGCGCTGCCAGTTGAACCCATGGGGGGCAGTGCTAATTGAGATCACTCCTGACGACTAATCAGACTTTCTAGCTGCTTGGATGGGGAACGGCCTGTGTCGCGCCCACTCCGACTGCTCGGGCTTGGCGTCAGCAGCCTGCGAGAACCGGCGGGGCGGAAGCTGGTGCTATTGTAGTTCGCACCATATGGCTGCTCGGACGCTTGACCAATACGCTTTCACGTTGACATCTACGGCCCGGCGTGGCTCTGTGGTCGGCAACAGCCAGACGAAGAGGGAGCCGCACTACGAGTCGGCTGCGGCTTTTCTACATCTAAGTCGGTTCGCATGATGAAATGAATATTAAGCGCTTGATGGGATGGGGTGTATTACTCGGCTGCCTTGCCAGCTTTTGTGGAAATATTTTGGCTGGTGATGTTCTAGTTGTTGTGAAGCCGACAGTGAGCGATGAACTGCTGGCCAACCCGGGCATCGGTTGGGAGACATTTAATCGTGACGCCAAGATTGACAAAAATCTGCCGGCTTGGATGCCATCAACCATTGAGTACGTTCGATGGAGCTGGGGTGAACTTGAACCTAGACCGGGGAAAATTAATACGGAGCTTATCAACCAAGCGCTCAAGCACGCGCACGACTCCGGGCAAAAATTGGCGTTCCGGGTCAAGTGCTGTTCAACCACTCCGGGCAAACCCTTTCACCCGGATTGGATCAAGGAAGTTGGTGGCCGGGAGCTCTTGGTGGATCGTAAGGACGTTCCGGTCTTGCTTCCTATTCCGGATATGGATGACCCGGTTGTCCTGAATCACCATCTGGATTTTATCAAGCGCCTCGGTGAACTCTATGATGGCCATCCTGATGTTGAGCGGGTGGAGATTGGTTCGATTGGTTGGTGGGGCGAGTGGCACCTCACCGGTTCCAAATTGAGCAAATTACCGAGTTTGGAAAACCGCATGAAGGTGGTGAATGCCTATTTGGCCGCCTTTAAGAAAACGCCCCTAATGATGCTGCTCAATGGCAAAGAATGCACAACCTACGCCACCGAGCATGGCGCTGGCTGGCGAGCCGATTCGATGGGTGACTTGGGCAGTTTCTCGGCAAAATTTAATCATATGCGGAATGGATATCCCACTTGGATTCAGGAAACGAAAGTGCAGGATGTCTGGAAAACCGCACCGATTGCCTACGAGCCGCCAAATGAAGTATCTGAGTTTGTGACGAAGGGCTGGCCGTTGCGCTGGATCTTCAACTACGCGCTTGCCCTCCATGGAAGTTCTTTTAATGGGAAGTCCGGAAAGTTGCCTCAAAATGATGTTTTTCAATCGGAGCTAACCCGGTTCTTGCAGCGCCTTGGTTACCGTCTGGTTTTGGATGAGTTGAGTCATCCCGCGCAGGTCAGGCTCGGAGGTAAGCTGGAGATTTCAATGAAGTGGCAGAATGTCGGGTCGGCTCCATGTTACCAGCCGTATCGGCTGGCGTATCGGTTGAGTAATGCGAACGCATATCAGAAGGTGATTGTCAGTGGGGTGACTGTGAATCATTGGTTGTCCGGCTCGATTGAGTTATTTAACGAAGATTTTTTCCAGCAACCGAAAGACTTGCCGCCGGGGCAGATTTATCAAGTTGATGACTCTCTTCAACTGCCTAGCGATATTCCGCCGGGTGAATACTCCCTATCCATCGGGGTGGTGGATGAGAGCCTTGAGAAGCCAGTGGTCAGGCTCGGGATTGTTGGGCGAACACAAGATGGCTGGTATACCTTGAGCAAGGTGCAAATTCTCTAATCACAAAAGATAGGAGAAAACCTTGTGGCGTGCCCTCTCTCTCCCAGACACTTCCACATCACAGCCAGCGCCATGGCGGCCCTGACACCTTCGCGCCCGCTCAGACTGCTCGAGCTTGGCGTCAGCAGTCTGCGTGAACCGGCGGGGTGGCAGTTGGTGCTGTTGTAGGCCAGCGTCGTGTGGCGGGACTGACGCGCCTGTGCGGTGTCGTTTTGCGGTTGACAGGTTCAGCGGCACGGCTCAGTTTTTTTCGTTAGGCTGCACGAAGAAAGATAAACAGATGAAGATTAGATATATTCCAACGTACATAGCGGCTTTTTTTCTATTCACTGCCATATGTCACACCGCAGCTATGGCACAACACTCCATACCCGGTGGATATGCTAGCACCTCCGTGACCAACAAGGAAGTGATTGCGGCGGCAGCTTTCGCGATCAAAGCGCAGGAGAAAAAGATGCCGCAGAAAAATGACGGAAAAACAACCAAGATTGAGCTGGTGAAGATTTGGGGGGCAGAGCAGCAGGTCGTCGCAGGAATGAATTACCGGCTCCAGTTGAAGGTGAAGGTGGATGGGGATGAGAAGACGGCGGAAGCTGTGGTCTGGTGGCAGGCTTGGAGAAAATCTGCCCCATATCAACTGACTACATGGAATTGGAAATGATAGCTTGGCCTAACCAGATTAGATCAGAAGGCAGACCGTCGGGCGACCTCCATACCCCAGACTGCGCCATGGCTGCCCTGACGCCTGATAGGTACCGCTTTCGAGTTTGACATCCCCGGCCCACCGTGGCTTTGTTGTTGTCATCAGCCAGACGGTGAACGAGCAATGCCGCGAGTCGGCGGTGGCTCAGCTTTTTTCGTTAGGCCACAAGACACGCCATGACCTTTACCCGAAGATTATTTCAATATTGTGCTTTCGGGGCAGCTATTTGCATCGTGGCGCAGGCTTGCTATCTATTTTGTTTTTTTAAATACGAGTTGATTGGGAAGTATATCTGGTTCCGTTCTTTTTGCTTTCTTGCTGGCCAAATATGATCGTTCAGCCATTTTTCCCAAAAACGTTGCCGAGTTGGTTTGACAGATTGAATTGGCCGATTAGCTGTTTCATTTCACTTTTCGGATGGATTACGCTGTCGGTGGTTGTCGCAGTCATTGTCCACGGCATTTTACTTTTACGACGAAATAAGTTATGACGATGCCGCCTAACAAGATTAGATGAGAAGGCAGACCGCCCTCCTTACACCGGAACCTTGACGAAACAAACAAACCGAAACCACCTGAAATTGTCTCATAGCAGTGGTTCAAAGAATGGGGGCCAGACAACGCCGTCGCAGCATTTTTCGACACGCTTTTAAAACAGTAAATATGAACTGTCTCAAGATGCATCTTCTTAGAACTTTGCTTCTGCTTGGACTTTTAGTCGGCGGGGATATTCACGCCCAAGGCTGGGAAGGTTCTTTTACCATCATTCCAGCTAGTGCGCCGGAGATGGTATTGGAAGGTGTTGGCGGGGGCATCGTCGATGGCACCGCCGTGTCACTGGGTCTTCCCTCAGGAGGGTCGAACCAGACATGGGTGATCACGTCTAAAGGCGATGGATTTTATTTGGTCAGACCCGCCTATAGCGCGACGATGGTTCTAGCCGCGAGTGGAGGAAATACCAATAACGGCACTGCCGTCGTTCTGGAAACAGAGAGTGGCAAGCCCTGGCAGTTGTGGTCCATTCGTCAAAATGCCAACGGTTCTTGCAGCCTTGTGCCGAAACATGCCCCGGCGAAAGGGTTGGATGATTTTGGCGGTCGCAAAACCGTCGGGGCCAAACAGGATCTCTGGAATTTCAACCCGTCGGATGAACATTTGCAATGGGTGCTTAAGCCTCTGGCTGGAGCCAAGGTACCCGTTGGCTATGTCAACCTTTTGGATATTCCGAAAGGTGTGATCAAGGATTTCACTTTCGAGGAGAGCGCTATTTTCCCCGGCACCCGACGCATGGTTACGGTGTTCATTCCGGCCCAATACGATGGTTCCAAACCAGCCTGCGTTTATGTCCAGCAGGACGGCTACCGTGCCAATGAAAAAGAAACACTGGAGCGGCTTATTGCCGCCAAGAATATGCCGGTGACTGTGGGCATATTCATCAAGCCGGGCGAACTGCAGTCGCCAGTGAAAAATGCCAGCAGCCGGCGCAACCGCTGTTTTGAATATGACGGCGTCGGCGACAATTACGTCCGCTTTCTCACCGAGGAGCTTCTGCCATATGCGGCCAAAAAGTTCGACCTGAAACTTTCAAATAGCGGCAATGACCGCTGCATCGCCGGCGTTAGCAGCGGCGGCATTGCCGCCTTCAATGCCACATGGGAACGGCCTGACGCCTTTTCCCGCGTCTTTGCCGGTAGCGGCAGTTTTGTGGCGTTTCGCGGAGGACACGAATTTCCGACGTTGATCAGAAAATTTGAGGCCAAGCCCATTCGTGCCTACTTGACCACCGGCACCAACGACATGGTCAATTGCGCAGGTGATTGGTATCTGCTGGATCAAGAGGTGGACAAAGCGCTGACCTTTTCGGGCTACGATCATATTTTTTGTATCGTCAATGGCAGCCACGGCGCGGGCTGGAACGAGCATTTTCCTGAAGCCATGCGGTTTCTCTGGCAAGGCTGGCCGGAACCCGTTTCAGCAGGTCAAAGCGCACCCCGGGTTCGCGATGTGCTCATGGCCGATAAGAAATGGGAGTTGGCGGCGCAAGGATTTCACGAAACTTCTAGTCCGGCCGGCAACTCAACTGGCGAGGTGTTTTTTGCAGGCACCGCCACCGACAAGATTTACCGCATCGGCCTCGCCGGCAAGGTGGAGGTATTCGTGGCCAACGCGGGCCAAGCCAATGGCCTGACCATTGGATCCAAGGACGAGCTTTACACGGTATCTCGTCGCAGCGGCAAAATCATGTGCTACGACCGGTCCGGTCAAGGCCGCGTTGTGACTGACGGGATTCAAGGCAACGAAATTCTCGCCCGGCCGGACGGCAGCCTCTACGTCACCGCGACTGAAGAAAAGACCGGCGGAATTGGACAGGTTTGGTTGATTAAAGATGGTCGGAAAACTCTGGTGGATTCCGGCTTGAAATATGCCACGGGTCTGGCCTGCCGTCCCGACCAATGGTTGCTTTCTGTCGCGGACGGTCTTTCAAAGTGGGTGTATAGCTATCAGATCATGCCAGATGGCTCGCTCACCAACAAAGAACGCTTCTTCTGGTTGCACGTTGCGGACGGGGATGACGACGCCGGTGCCAAATCCGTCTACTTTGCCAAAGAGGGCCAGATGTTTGTGGCAACGCGCATGGGAATACAAATCTGTGCTGACGACGGTCCGACCCAGGTCATCCTGCCCCTGCCCGATCGCAGTCGGGTGGCGGGGGTTTGTCTGGGCGGTTCTGGCCTGAACACGCTGTTCGCCTTCAGCGGCGACAAAATCTGGAAGCGCGTGATCAAACTCCATGCTTTCGGCGCATTTTCTCCCGCGACCAAAGTTAACCGGACTCCGCTTTGATTTCGCGTGCGGTCGCGGTTCAGGCATGCAAACGTAAAACCATTTATGAAAATCGCCATTGTCCCGAACGCCTTCAAAGGGAGTCTCACGGCCGCCCAAGCCGCCGGCTGCATTGAGCGCGGTTTCAGAAAAGCATTGCCTGATGTTTGCACCGTAAAGATACCCATGGCGGATGGCGGCGACGGCACCGTGCTGGCAATCGTGGCAGCGACCGGCGGGCGACAGGTGAAATGTTGGGTTGGCGATCCGCTCGGCCGCAAAATCCGATCCAGTTTCGGAGTATCCGGCGATGGCCGAACGGCCGTGATTGAAATGGCTTCCGCCAGCGGCCTGGCCCTGCTCAAACCCGGCGAACGCAATCCACTGCTCACCAGTTCGCGAGGCACCGGCGAATTAATCCGTGCAGCCTTGGAACTGAAGGTGAAGGAAATTCTCGTCGGGATTGGCGGCAGCGCCACCAATGACGGCGGCACGGGCATGGCCCGTGCGCTGGGCGCCAGATTCCTTGACAAAAAAAACCGCGAACTGGCCGACTACGGCGGCGCCTTGGCCAAGCTCTCCCGCATCGATATTTCCGGGCTGGATAAAAGATTGAAAGACATAAAAGTCCTAGTCGCGTGCGATGTGGATAATCCCCTGTGCGGACCGCACGGCGCCGCCCGCGTTTACGGTCCGCAAAAAGGCGCAACTCTGGCCATGGTAAACCAGCTTGACGCCGGGCTGAAACGGCTGGCGACGGTCATCAAAAAAGATCTGGGCCTCAAAGTTGATAAACTGCCGGGAGCCGGCGCGGCCGGCGGATTAGGGGCGGGACTCGTCACCTTTTTGAATGCGCGGATGAGCCCGGGCGTGGAGATCGTCAGCGATGCCATCGGCCTCGAGAAGAAGCTGGCGGGTTGCGATCTCGTGGTCACGGGCGAGGGTCGCTTGGATGGCCAGACCGCATTCGGCAAAGCGCCGGCGGGCGTGGCCAAGGTAGCGCGCAAACTGGGCATCCCGGTCATCGCAATCTGCGGTTCGTTGAGCCCGGATGCCAACAAGGTGCGGGCAATTGGGATTGCCGCCTTTTTTTCAGCGATCGAGGAATCGGTGGAGGAAGCGGATTTGCCCAAGCACGGCCCGGGCATGCTGGAACGCTGCGCGGAACAGGTCGGCCATCTGATCGCCTTGAACTGGAAATTGAAAAAAGGTCGGCAATCATGAGCTTTCCTGTCGTTCTCTCGCTGGTTCTGATGACCATCGCGCTGATCGTGCTGCTGACATCCCTGCTCAAGCATAACACTTTCCTTTCGATGTTCATCGTCTCCCTGCTGCTGGGGATTATCGTCCTTCCCACCAAAGACGTGGTGCCCATCATCACCCAGGGCTTTGGCGACACCATGAAATCCATCGGGGTGATCATCCTGCTGGGGATCATGATTGGCGTGCTGCTCGAAAAAACCGGCGCCACCTTGAGCATGGCTACGGCGATCCTGCGGCGGACGGGAAAAGAAAAGGCCGGGCTGGCGATCGGCATCACCGGCATCATCACCGGCATTCCCATCTTTTGTAATTCCGGCTTCATCATGCTCAATGGATTGAACAAGTCATTGGTGCAGCGTTCCGGCAAGCCGATGATCTACATGGCCACGATGCTGGCGGCGGGTCTTTATTCGATTCACTGCCTCATCCCGCCGCATCCGGGAGCCATGGCCGCCGCCAGTTTGATGAAGCCAAACATCGGCCATCTGATTGTGCTCGGCATTGTGGTTGCCATTCCTGGGGCTATCGCCGGATTTGCCTGGGCGCGCTTCATTTGCCGGAACGAGCCGCATTCCCAAGCCGACACGTCATCCGCTGAAAAATTTCATGCCGATGAAAGGATGCTGCCCTCCACGTTTCGCTCCTTCCTGCCGATTTTGGTTCCGCTGGCGTTGCTGGCCGCAAAATCGTTTGTCATCGTGAAACAGCCAGTGGCGAACGGCGTTTTGGCAAGCACCATCAACCTGCTCGGCTGCCCGGAAGTCGCCCTGCTGATCGGCGTGGGCTTGGCGGTCACTTTGTTCCCCAAGATTGACTCCAAGCTGGTGAGCGAATTGTTTGACGAAGCCATCGAAAAGGCCGGGCCGATTCTGGTGCTGACCGGTGCGGGCGGAATATTCGGGGCCGTCATCAAGGCGACTGGCGTCGGCGAGCAGGCCGGAACTTATCTGGCCGGCACCGGACTGGGCTTGTGCATCCCCTTCATTATTTCCGCCTTTCTGAAGACTGCACAAGGATCCTCTACGGTGGCCATCATGACGGCCGCCTCCATTGTGTCACCGATGCTGGCAGCATTGCATTTGGACAACGAGACGGGCCGGTTGCTGGCGACGCTGGCCATGGGAGCGGGATCCATGGTCGTGTCCCATGCTAACGATTCCTATTTTTGGGTGGTCGCAAAATTTTCCGGCCTTGAATCTGGACCAACCTTGCGTGTTTATACGACCACCACGCTGGTTATGGGACTTGCGACGTTCCCTGCCATTTTACTCTGCTCGCTCTTCATGTCATAGCAAACCAATAAAATCTTTACAGTAAAGTAAAAGTTAATGGTTGGCTTAGCTTAAATTTAAATGATTGGGCTACGCCCTCCTTACACCGGAACCTTGACGAAACAAACAAACCGAAACCACCGGAAATTGTCTCATAGCAGTGGTTCAAAGAATGGGGTCCAGACACATTCTTTAACGACAGAGTGCAGGGACTCGTAGTATTCGTGGCTGCGTAGGACTTCAATCGCAAGGCAGACCTCCTGCCACTGACCGTTGCTGAGCAGCATGCGGTGAGCCTGTCCCTTTACCATCGCTTCCCTGATTATATCAGCTCGACGTTCAGCGGCCTTTCTGGAGGTGTTGCTGAGTAGTCGCCGCTTGCCGGTTGAGCGGTCTGCCAGCAGCCAATAATGTCTTCAGTCCAGACTTCGTAAGCTTGTCCTGCTTATAAATCGTGAACTCAACACCATCGGCGTTGTATACAATTTTCTTTGGCTCTGCCATACACGACCAAGAACCGAATTTCTCTGGTCTGTGCGGGCTGAAGTTGTTTCAATTTGTTTCAACTGGGGTGTATACACGACGATGCTCGCGGAAACACCAGTATTCATTAGGGAAATAATGGCGGGAGTGGCGGGGCTCGAAACCAGTTTTAACGCCTCGGCAATCTTCGGGTAAAACGCATTTCACATCGGTAAAATAAGGGGATTTATCGCATCTGTTTTATGCCGAGTCTTTTGCCGCCGACCGTATTTCCGAAGATATACGAAGAAAAGTTGTCCCTAATTGTCCCCAAAAATTGTCGCCCTATTCAGCTGGTAACTGAGGCGAGAAGGCTTGTCCGACGAAAAAATATTTAAGGTGTAAATGGAATCAGATGAAGCTGGGAGGCTTTTACCAGAGCAAATACCTGATCACCTTCCTCTAGGGCAAGTTCCAAGCACGCTGGTTCCGTCAGCAAAGCTGTCAGCAAAAAACCGCAGTCCAATTCTGCCCGCACTAGCGGGCCATCGCGCACTAACACTCGAACGGTAGCTGACAAACGGTTCCGAGGGCTGGATTGAACTTCATCGGCACGGACCAAAACCACATCCTCAGCCCGAATGCAGGCATAGGCATGGCTCACGCCGACTGGCAAATCCTCCGCCAGCGCGGTTAATTGGGTGCTGCCGACCACAATCGACGCCAGACCATCATGAACCTGGAGAACTTTTCCAGGCTGAATGGTTTCGACGGCGGTGATTTCTGCCACCGCCAGATTTACCGGTCGACTGAAGACTTCAGCCGTTGCGCCCTGCTGGACATTTTTCCCGTTGTGCAGCACCACGACATCGTCGCCGAGCGCGAGCGCCTCAAACCGATCGTGTGTGACGAGAATCGTCGGGATGCCTAGCTGACGGAGCAATTGCCGCAATTCGCCGCGCAGACGCAGGCGCGTCGGCGTATCGAGTGCGGCGAGCGGTTCGTCGAGTAACAATAATTTTGGCCTGCGCACCACGGCGCGGGCCAGCGCCACGCGCTGTTGCTGGCCTCCGGACAATTCGTGCGGCAGCCGGTGTTCCAGACCGTCGAGGCCCAGCCAGCGCAAAGTCTCGGTCACGCGTGCCGTGCGTTCGTTAGCAGGCAATTCTTGCAAACCGTAGCTGATGTTGCCGGCAACGGTAAGATGCGGGAACAGCGCGTAATCCTGAGGCACAAAACCGACCTCACGTTTTCGAGGCGGCAAAAAAACCTTCCCGTTTTTTAAAAACCAGACTTGGTTGCTAAAGGTAATCTTGCCGTCATCGGGCGTTTCCAATCCTGCCAGACAGCGCAGAATGGTTGTTTTGCCGGAACCCGATGCGCCAAATAAAACCGTGATGCCGCCGCCGATGTGCAAATCGTCCGCGACTATTCCCGGGCCACCCGGAAACTTTTTGCGGAAACTTGCGGTGAGAATGACGTCTTTCATTTGCGCTGCCGTTGAAGTCTTTCGCTGACGAATACAGCCGCGAACGCGATGACCGCCGACACGCTGGCCAGCGTCCACGCGTGCGCGTCCTCGCCATTTTCCACCGCCTGATAAATCGCCACCGGCAAAGTCGTTGTCCGGCCGGGAATGTTGCCCGCCACCATGATGGTTGCGCCGAATTCGCCAAGCGCGCGGGCGAACGCCAGCAGCGTGCCCGCCAGCACGCCGCGCTTGGCCAGCGGCAGCGTGATGGTGAAGAACACGCGCCACTCGCCCGCGCCGAGCGTGCGCGCGAGTTGCTCAAATTTCACGTCCACTTCCTCAAACGCCGTCCGCGCCGCGCGCACGAACAGCGGTAGCGACATCGCCGCTAACGCAATCACCACCGCGCGCCAGGTGAACACCACGTCGCAATTAAAGGTGTTATGCAGCCAGCTTCCCACTGGCCCACGCCGCCCAAAAAGTTGGAGCAGCAACAACCCCGTGACGACCGGCGGCAACACCAGCGGCAGCGAGACGAGCGTTTCCACCAGCGCCTTGCCGGGCCAGTTTGTGCGCGCCAGCCACCACGCCAGCGCGAGACCGGTTGGTAAAATCAGCAGCAGGCTGGCCAGCGCCATCCGCAGCGAAAAACCGACCAGTTGCCATTCGGCGCCGCTCATTTTGTTGATGGCGATGACAACACGAGGAAACCGAATTTCTTGAATACCACCGCTGCGGCATCTGATTCCAAATAGGCGATGAATTTTCCGGCGGCTTCCGGCTGCGGCGCGTCTTTGACCAGCGCCAGCGGATAGGAAATTTTCGGCGCATCCGCCGCCGGCACTTCGTAGGCGACTTTCACTTTATTGGAAATCGCCGCGTCGGTTTTATAGACGAAGCCCGCGTCCACGTTGCCGGATTCCACCGCAGCCAGCACCGTACGGACGCTTTCGCACGGCACAACCTTGCCTTCCACCGCCGGCCAGAGTTGCAATTTTTCAAGACAGGCTTTCGCATAAGTTCCGCAGGGAACGGTTTTCAATTCGCCAAGCGCGATGTGCTGGACAGCCGCGTTCGTAAGTTCGGCGGGAGAATTTATCGCCGGCGCGCCTGCTGGCGTCACAATGACGAGCGTGTTGCCCAGCACACTTTTCCGCGTGCCGTTCACGAGCAATCCTTTCTTTTCCAGCGCATCCGCCTTGGTTTCGTCGGCCGCGAAGAAAATGTCCGCCGGCGCGCCCGCCTCAATCTGCCGCGCCAGGGTGCCGGAGGCGGCGAAGTTGAAGACAATTTTGTCACCGGAAGTCTTCTCGTAGTCGGCGGCGATCTGTTTGAGCGAATCCGTCAGGCTGGCGGCGGCGAAGACGGTGAGGCTGGCAGCCATTGAAACATGGATGGTCAGCCAGAAGGTGGCCATCAGGATGATGATTTTTACCGTTTTCATTTTTGTATATGCTTGGTATTGAAATTAAAAACTGATGGAGGTTTGGACGAAAACCCAATTGGCATCTACCGCGCCGCCGTTCGCAGACACGGTGGCTACAGATTGTTTGATATAATCACCCACGAAGAAATGGCCATAACCAGCCTGCAATTTGCACCACGGTTTAAGTGCATAGCTAGCGGTCAAGTCTAGTTCCGAACCGACTTCCGAACTAAAACCGGGATGGATGCCATAACCGTTGCTGCTGCGGCCGCTGCCAGAGACGGGATACAGCGAATCTTGCGTGGTGGCCAGATAGAACCAGAGATAATCCGCCACCAGTGTCAAATCTTTAAAGGGAGTCGCAGACGCAGAAACACGCGGAATGTTCATGTTGCGTTCGCAAAACAAATCCATTTGTCCGTAAAATGAATGGTTGGAACCGAACAGGTTGTCAAAGGTTTCACTTTTGTTGTCCTTTGAGTTGCTGTCGCCCGATCCGCCTTCAAAGCCGACCCCCAGTCGCGGCGCGGCCCAGACATTTTTCCAGGTGTAACCGATGCTGGCAAACACTGCGTAAGCCTGCTGATCCAACCGCTCTTTCAAAGTCGTATTGTAAATGCTCCCCAACTGGCCAGCGACTTCGAGGCCGTAATCCCAGCCGCCGAGTTTGCCCGGCAGGGATTTGAACCGAAAACCAAATGTGTAAATGTCGCGTGCGGTGGTCGGCGTGCCAGGCACGTCCAGCGCCTCTGCGCTGATGGCGTTGGCGTCAGCGTTGCGTGAAAGAAAATAAATCTGCGATTCCTGCCATGGCAGCAACCTGTCGCTGGAAGCGTAAATGCCGCTGAACCAATCGTGACCGTTGCTGTTGTCAAATTGCCCGTTATAGGGCACCACTACATTGCCAGAAAAGGCATCCACCCAGAATGACCCGTTGTCAAAACGCAGTTTCGCTGCGTCAAAGGAGCGACTTGTGTTGGCCCAGTCGGCAACACCGATAAACCGCTGGTCGCCGTAATTCATTTCCTGCCGTCCGATTTTGGCCGTCAGCGGAAATTTCCTGGGATCGCCGAGCGATACGAAGGCCTGCCGCAAGTTCGCCCGATCCTGATCAGGCGAAGGCGAACGCTGATCCCAGTTCTGTGTCGCACTTTGGAATTCGGTGTAAATGTTCAACCATGATGCCGGCGTGTAGCCGAGATGCACCCGTTCGCGGAGCAGCATTTCATCGCTTGTATTTGCTTTTCCGTGCGCGATGAAATCAGTGTTCGGATTGACTGGGGTGGTCAGCGGTTTTCCACCAGCAGCACTGCTGGGAACGCCGGTCAATGTGCTGGCCGCTGGCACCGCACCTTCCGAATCAGAATAGCGTAACCGGAATTGGCCGCCGATATCCCATGCTTTGAATTCGGTTGATTGGTTCCGAAGCCAGTCATTGATAAGGCCGGCGGACTGAACTGGTTTTACCGGCGAGCCGGTTTGCGAAATAAGATTGGTCGAACTCTGGGCGGGAGCGGTCACCGCCAAAGTTGTTGCTACTGTAAACAGGAAGTTCCATTTCAAGGTTTGATTTAGTGTTCTATGTAATTTCATTGTGATGGTTTGTTGATATTGAATAATTCAAGGCGTAACTGAAAAATCTTTGCGCTCAAACCGGTCATCGGCTACGACCGGTTTGTCAGGCACAGCGTCCAGCCAACCGCAGCGTTCCACCGGATAATTGTCGTAGGCCGGCACATAAGGCTTGAGGTCGAGCAGCGGCGTGCCATCCAAAATATCCACGCCCGCGATGCGCAGAATATTCCCTTCCACATTCAGCAGCCGCACACAGGACATTCCGATGGCGTTTGGTCGCGCCGGCGCGCGTGTGGCGAACAAACCGTGCTCCACCTTGTCGCGATAGGGAATCACGCTCAGCTTCGCCGCCGCCGCGCGATGGAAAAAATAAATCAGCCACACGCGGTCGAAGCCGGCCAGATCCGCCAGCCCGGCGGCGAATTCATCGCGCAGTGCAACGTAGCCGTGGGATTCATAAGCGCGACATGGCTGGATTGGCGTGCCCGTTGCCTGTTTGTATTGCGAGTGGATGAAGCCAATCGGTTTGAATTTGATTTCGGTGATTGCGCTCATGGTGAAATCATTTCGCCGGTTTCCCGCGCATCGTAGCCGGGCAGTTCGCTGACCAGTTGCCGCCATGCGCGTCCACGCACGAGCCGCACCAGCGCCTGAATGCGCGGGTCATACTGCAAATTGGTCGAATAACAAAAATCCAATGTCTCGTTCCGCAGCGGCAGAAAATTCAGCCCTGCTTCCTTGGCGGAAAATTTCACGCACACGCCCGCCTCCGCCCAGCCGCTGCGCACCGCCTCGGCCACGGAAGCGTGGCCGTAGACTTCGCGGCCGTCGAAACTGCGGCGGCCGAGCAGTTCATCCAGACATTCGCGTGCCGCCGAACCCGGCTCGCGTGCCGCCCAGCGCAGATGCCGCCGTGCCACAGATTCCGGCGAACGCGAACGGTCGTCGCCCGCCAGCACGATGCCGCTCTGCCATTTCGCCGAGCGCAGCAGCCGGCAATCGGATTTCAACAATTCCTCCGCCAGCGCGAAATTTCTTTGCGGCGCGTCGTCCGTGGAAAAGTGCAGCGCGGCGACGTGAACCAGTTTTTGCCGCAGCAGTTCCAGCGCGCTGCGCCCGCCGCGAGGAAACACCAACAGCCGGAAGCCTGTTGCCCGCGCGTATTCCGCCGCCAGCAAACCCGCCGCCGGATCGCACGACGCCATTACCAAAGTCTGTTCCGCCGCCGGCGAATTTCCGTGCGGCACGCCGTTGCGCCAGATGCCGTCGTGTGGGCACGGATTCAGTGTCACGGCTTCAACCGGATACAGCAGCCGCCGGTGCGAAACTTCCGCCTCCCAATAACGGCTCGCTTCCGCGCGCGGCTGCCACGCCCAATCCGGCGCAAATGATTTTGCCGCCGTCGCCCGGCCGAAAAGTTCCTCGACCGAACATTCAAACACCGCCGCCAGCGCCAGCGCCGTGGCGACGGACGGCGAAAGCTGCTCGCCCTCGATGGCGCTCACCGCCGCGCGCGAAATGCCGGCGCGCTGCGCCAGCTCCGCCTGCGACCATTGCCGCGCCTCGCGCCGCGCCCGCACGGGGTGACCGGCGGAGTCAACGGCGGGCATAATTCTGTCAGTTATTGCCATGATGCTGTCAGTGCCGGGCAAATAAAAATAACGTCCGGCGTGTTCTCCTTTCGCAACTGCAATGCCAACCAACAATCCGCCGCCGGCGGAATTGCTAAAACCATTGTCAGATCTAGCGATTATTAATTTCAGGAAGTTTTCCAAGAGGTTTTTGCGAAGGTTGCCATCCGACATCCGCGAAGTTTTTGCGATAGAAAGCTACGCGGACGTAGCTTTGCCGGTCATTTTACCGCCAGCGCCCACCACGCCGCCATGCCGGCCAAAAGAAGAACGGGAGCCGCGCAAATTGAAATGCGCCACAGTCGGTCTTGCGCCGTTTCGGTGCGCGTCCAGCCGAGCACTTCCGCCCCGGTGGCGAGGCCGTTGGCGACGTGATAAACCGCCGCGACAATGCCGAGCAGATAGAATTGCGCGAAGAGCAGATTCGGAAAACTGCCGGCCGGTTCGCCACGCCAGAATTGCCAGATGGCATGCGACGCAGAACTGAAAGCATCGTGCGGATCAAAGCGACCGCCAAACCAGCGGTGCAGCGTGACAACGTGGAATAAAATAAAACCCAGCATAATGACGGCGGTGACGCGTTGAAGCCATTGCCGCATCGGGCTGCCATGAAAATGATCGCCGGTGATGAATTTCAATTTGTCGCGCCGCATCAGCCGCAGGCCAACCGCGATGTGAAAAGTCAGGACGGCGACCAGGCTAATTTCCAATACCGGCAGCGGCGCACCGAGCGAATGGATACGGTTCACCGCTGACTGAAATTTTCCCGGCCAGAGCGCGAGCGCGTTCACCAGCAAATGCAAAATCAGGAAGCCGCCCAGCACATAGCCGGTGGGCGCAAGATAATGCCGCGGACAACGCCCGCCACCGCTGCAACTGCATTGGTGCCCGGCTTCCTCGCCAAATTTGACCGTGCGAATGGTGCGCGGATTTAGCACGGCGGTTTTGGCATGGCCGTGGCCACCGCAGCCGCACTTACTTTTTCCACCGCATTTTGATTTTGGGGACGCTTCAACGCACATGGAAATTATTTTCCCATCGCTTCACGGCGGCCGCAGTTGCAATTGGCGCACGGCTCGCCGCCGCCGTGATGCTGCGCCTGCACGATGGTGGCGCCGAGTTGCATGGGTGGCGTGCCCCATTTCCAATCGCCGCCGCCGGGTCCGCCTGACAGCGCCAGCGTTTCGCCGAGTTGGCGAGGCTTTTCGGCCAGGATGATTTCAAATTTTTTGGTGAAATCCGGCGCGTCGTCGCCGATTTCTTGATCCACCACCACGGTCATGTCGAGCGCTAGTTGTGTGGAGGTGTCGCGGCAACTGCCGTGGATTTTCACCAGTTCGTAGAGACACACACTGGTCGAGTCCGCGCCGGCGACATCAAACAACACAGCGGTGTCGGCGGATTCCTGTCCGGCCAGCTTGAGGAGTTCAGCGGCGTCGAGCTTCCAGCTTCGCGCGTCCTCGTCGGAAAGCGTTTTGACATGCTGCGCGAGCAGGCCGATGCGGCCGCCAAGCTTGAGCGGTTTGATTTGTTCGTAGCTGGCTTTGCCGTCAGCCACCGTTTTTTTATAGGTCAGGAAGGCCATGATTTTTTTGGAATTTGTGGACGAGCCGTTTCAGTTCGTCGTCGTTGAGATTATGTTTTCGTTTTGCCGCCACCCGCCGCAGTTCGGCAAGCAAATCCGCCAATTGCCCGTCGGGGAAAGAAATTTTCAAGGCTTCCAGTTTGTGTTTCAAAACAGCCGTGCCGGAATGACGGCCGAGAACCATCTTTGACGGCTCGTGCCCAGTTTCAACAGGGTCAAAAGGTTCGTAGGTGCGTTGATCTTTGAGTAGGCCGCTGCAATGAATGCCGGATTCGTGCTGAAACGCCGCGCTGCCGACGACCGGCTTTTCCGCGGGCAACGGCCGACCGGAAATCTGCGCCACAAAATCGCTCAGCCGCGACAGGTCGCCGTGGCGAAAACCGCAGTCGCATTTCAGTGCAACTTTCAGCGCCATCACCACTTCGGCCAGCGGCGCGTTGCCGGCACGTTCGCCCAGGCCGTTGACGGTGACGCTGGCGCATTCGCAGCCGGCTTCGATCGCGGCGACGGTGTTGGCAGTCGCCATGCCGAGGTCGTTATGGCCGTGAAATTCCAGCGGCAAATCCGGCGCGACTTTTTTGATTTGGCGGATGAGCCGATGGGTTTGAGTTGGCGTCAGAATGCCCACGGTATCCGCCAGCCGTAGCCGAGCGAGGCCGTTCTCGCAGGCGGCAATGGCGAAGTCACAAAGAAAATCTACATCCGCGCGCGACGCGTCCTGCGCGCCTATGGTCAAATAGCCAAACACGCCGCGAAATTGCGCCGCCAGTTTTTCCAGCGTGGCAAAAACCCAATCACGATTTTTGCCCCACGCCGCGAGATGGATTTTTGAAGTCGGCAACGAGAAATGCGCGCCGTGAACGCGACAGCTTGCGGCGGCGGACAAATCGCTTTCCGTCGCGCGGCACCAGGTCAGCAATTTCACCGGCAGGCCGAGATCGGAAATCGCGTTGATGTCCGCGATTTCATCCGCACCCATTGCGGGAATGCCGACTTCGAGTTCCGGCACACCGGCGAAGGCGAGCATCCGCGCGATGCCGATTTTTTCCGAGCGCGAAAACGCCACGCCGGCGGCCTGCTCGCCGTCGCGCAGGGTGGTGTCAACCAGGTGCGGATTCATCCGTCAGGCAAACAGCGTGGCCGGCGGCAGTTCGGATTTTTCTTCAAGGCTGTCGAGAATCGCCTCGGCGGTTTCGATGGTCGCATGCTTATACCAGACGTTTTCAGGATAAACGACCACCACCGGGCCGCTGTCGCACATGTTCAGGCAGCCGGTGCTGGAGACCATGACGTCGTCGAGGCTGCGATCCTGCACCTCGGTCGAGAGATGCTGGAGCAGGCGTGAGGATTCCTTTTTGTGGCAGACGCCCGCCGCGCCGGTGGGCCGAAAACTGCCGCAAACGAATATGTGATGTGCTGGTTTACTCATAATTTTATTTTTGGTTGAATGTTTGTTGGTTGGGAAAATCTTCAATCGGCATCACCCGCCAAAATCTTTTCCAGATGGCGGTCGAGATTCAGCAACGCGCCGGCGCAACCGGCTTCGCGCGTCTTGACGAGCAGCTTGTCCGACCAGGCTTCTTCTTCGACCTGTTCGTTGATGAACCAGTGCAACAGGACTTGTGCGGGGTAATCTTTTTCCGCGAGCGCGACCTCGTAGGCGGCGTGAATGCCGGCGGTGTTGGCGCGCTCAAAATCAAACGCCGCCTGCGCGGTTTCGATCAGCGCCTTGAAATTTCCGGCGGGCGCGGCCACCGCTCCAATCTTCGGAACGACATCGCGGTCGGCGAGATGCTTGAGAATTTTGTTCGCGTGCGCCAATTCTTCGCCGGCCTGTTTTTTGAAGAAGCTGGCGAAGCCGGCGTGATGATGCACATCGCACCAATACGACATCGCCAGATAATTCTGGCTGGCGAGCAGTTCGTGATCGGCTTGTTTTTCAAGCGCGGCAATGACTTTGGTGGAGGGGATTGGCATTTTTTATTGGTGTTGTTGTTAAAATAATTCAGCCGCAGCCGTTGCCGGTGCCTTTGCAGGTCACGCCCGCACCGCAACTGGTGAACCGGCGTTTCAGCGCAGCGGGTATCGGCTGGTTGGCGAACACCGCCTTCAAGCCCTCGTCAATGATGCCTTCCATCTCGATGACTTTGAGACCGGCGGCGGTCAAAACTTTTTGTGGCGTCGGACCGGCGGCGGTCACCACGATAGCGCGGCAATCCTTCAGGATTTCGCCGAGCTGCGCCCACCGATTGTCGCCGCCGCCTTCGGGCGGCGTCTTGCGCGTTTCCACCAATTTGAACCGGCCGGGCACGGCGAAGTCTTGCTCGTAAATCGCGAGCCGTTCGGCTTCGCCCAAATGCTGGTTCACCAGCGCGCCTTCCATCGTGGCCACGGCGACATACGGCCGCACCTGGTCTTCGAGCGGATTCAGGCTCATGCCGGAGAAGTGCTTCACGGCGTCATGCTGCTCGGCGGTCATTTCCTCGCCGATGAAACCGACCGCGTCGGCGCGGCAGCGGGCGCAATGCGTCATCTGCGGCAGGAACCGTTCGCTTTGCAGGCGCACGCGCGCCATCGTGAGAGTGTCCGGCGGCGCCATGTTCTCAAACTCCGCGCCTTTCACCGGCACGAGCGCCATACAATTCATCAAATCCGCGCCGAGACCGGAAACTTTCGCCGCGACTTCGGAGATGTGCTCGTCATTGACGCCGGGAATGATGATGCTGTTGACCTTCACCACTACGCCGCGCTGCTTGAGTTTCACGAGCGCTTCAATCTGTTTCGCCTGCAAGGCCGCCGCGCCCTCGACGCCGCGCAATGGCCGTTTGCCGTCGCGCACCCAGGAATAAATTTTTGCGCCGATCTCCGGATCAATCGCCGTCATCGTGATGGTGACGTGGCTGGTGTTCAGCTCCGCCAGTTCGTCAATGTAAGGCCCGACGCCCATGCCGTTCGTCGCGACGCAGAGCATGAGGTTTGAAAATTTTTTGCGCACGAGCCGGAGCGTTTGCATCGTCTCTTCCGGATTTGCAAATGGATCACCGGGGCCAGCGATGCCCACCACGGAGATTTCCGGTCGCTTGGCGACGACGCTTTCCAGATACGCCACCGCCTGGCCCGGCGTGAGGACATTGCTCGTCACGCCCGGACGGCTTTCGTTAATGCAATCGTATTTGCGGTTGCAGAAATTGCACTGAATGTTGCAGCGCGGTGCGACCGGCAGGTGGATGCGTCCATATTTCTTGTGCGCCTCCTTGCTGAAGCACGGGTGGTTGTTGAAATCAATGCCGGTGGAAGGCGGCGCACCGCAGGGCGAGGCAATGGTGGCAATCATAGGTAGTTGTAGGCGATGGTCGAGTGGTCCTGTTTCGCTTCCAGCAACGCGTTTACGATGTGATCGTAAAGTTCCTGCGCGCCACGGTAGCCCAAATGCAAAACTCTTTGTCCGCCGATGCGATCGTGGATGGGAAAGCCCACGCGGATCAGCGGCACGTTCAACGAACGGGAAATCTTGTAGCCCTTGCTGCTGCCAATGAGGAAATCCGGCTTCAATTCCGGCGCGACCTCGGCGGTCTCTGCGAAATCCAAATCTTCCTTGATCAGCGTCACTTCGGGCAAGTTCGGCACGATATCGCGGAGCGAACTAGCAAACTTACCGCTGCGCGCACCCGTCGCGCATAACACCGGCGTCACGCCGATCTCGCAGAGGAACGCCGTTAAACCGATTACCAAATCCTCGTCGCCATAGACGATGGCGCGTTTCTCAAAAATGTATTTGTGACCGTCAATCAAACTGTCCACCAACCGGCCGCGTTCGCGCTGATATTTCACCGGTATTTCGTTTCCGCTCAAAGTCGTGAGCACGTTCATGAACGCATCGGTCTCGCGGATGCCGATGGGCATGCCGAGCAGATGCCGCTTCACATTGAATTTTTTCGTCAGCGTTGTTCCAGCGGTTTCGTTGCCTTCCAGCACGCGGCCAAATTCAATGGAAGCTTTTGCCGAACCGGTCGCAGCGATGGCGGAAATCGGCGTGCCGCCGGATTGAATTTTCTCGTATTCGCTCCACGTCTCGCCGTCCATGGACTCGGAGTAATCCGGCAGCAGCGTGTAGTTCAGACCGAAGTCTGCGAGGATTTCTTTCAGCAAACGCAAATCGGCTGCGGACACCATGCCGGGGAAAAGATTCACCGCGCCAGTTGGTTCGCCTTCGGCTTTGCCGAGTTGTTCCACCAACGCCTTGACCGCGTCGTGAAAACCGTCAATGTGCGTGCCGCGATAGCTCGGCGTGGAAACCTGCACGATGGGCGCGGCGGCGTTGCCATGCTGTTCGCGCAACTCATGCAAAAGACGTGGCATGTCTTCGCCGATGGTTTCCGTGAGACAGGTCGTGGCCGCGCCGATGAGCTGCGGCTGATATTGCCTCGTGATGTTCAGCGCGCCCTGCGAAAAATTTTTGCTGCCGCCAAAAATCGCCGCGTCCTCGTGGAAATTCGACGACGCGATGTCCATCGGTTCGCGAAAATGGCTGATGAGATAGCGGCGGATGTAAGTGGAACAGCCCTGCGAGCCGTGCAGGAACGGGATGCAGCCCTCGACGCCGCGATAGACCAGACATGCGCCGAGCGGCGTGCAGAGCTTGCAAGCGTTGCGCGTGGAGGTGAAATTTTTCGAGCGCGGCACCTCGTCCGTCACCGGCATTGCCGATTGCCGATTGCCGATTGCCGATTTGACTTCAACGGCCGCCGGGGCCGCCAGCACGCCGACCGCACCGGCATCGTCGGATTGCGAATGGAACTCCATCCGCTCGGTGCAGAGGCCGCAGGAGTCTGCGGCCGGCGAACAACCGGCGCAGTTCATGGCAACCTCCTGGCTTCGCTTTTGTGAGTTTTCAGCACCACGACTGTTCCTATTGCAACCGCGATGCCAAGCCGGTGAATTGTGAAAAATTGTTTGAATTCGCTGGAAAACCTGCGCTTTCCTTGGATATGACGGATTGCCGCTGAAACAAATCCTACATTCCGGTAGGTTCGGAAAACCGCAGCCACATTTGCGTAGGTAAGAATTGGATTCAGGAAATGCGATTGGCGCGGCGCGGCGCAAACTGCCACACCGGGCTGGTGACACTGGCGTAAACTTCCTTGGCGAAATTCACCATGCCGACATAGCCGGCGAGCGGTTCCTTGCGCTCGTGGTTGTGGTCGCAGAAGCCGATGCCGAGCTTGTAGGCGATGGGGCGTTCCTTCACGCCGCCGATGAAGAGGTCCACGTCTTTCTCCAGACAGAATTTTGCCAGCTCCAGCGGATTAGAATCGTCCACGATGATGGTGCCGGGATCGCAGATTTCTTGAAGCTGTTTGTAGTCTTCCTTGTCGCCGGTCTGCGAGCCGACGACGGACGTCTCCATGCCGAGCATCCGCAAAATGCGGATGAGCGAAAACGCCTTGAACGCGCCGCCGACATAGACACAGGCGCGTTTGCCGGCAAGCTTTTGCTTGTAGCGCTGAAGTTCGGGATAAATGCCGGCGACTTCCTCGCGCACGAGGTTTTGCGCGCGGTCCATGATGGTCGGGTCGTCCTTGAAGAATCTCGCGGCTTCGTAGAGCGCGGCGCTGACGTCCTCGATGCCGAAGTAGGAAACGCGCTTGTAGGGAATGCCGTGGTCGCGTTCCATCATCTTGGCGAGCGAGGTCATGGAACCGGAGCATTGAACCAGATTCAGCTTCGCGCCGTGCGCGCGGCGGATGTCGTCCACGCGGCCGTCGCCGGTGAGGGTGGAAACGACTTCGATGCCCATGCGCCGGTAATAATCGCGGATGATGTGGGCTTCGCCGGCGAGGTTAAATTCGCCGAGAATGTTGATGCTGTGCGGCCCGATGTCCGCGGTGTCGCCGGTGCCGACCAATTTGTAAAGCGCATCGCACGCGGCTTTGTAACCGTCCTTCTTCGTGCCTTTGAAACCCTCGGAATGCACGCCGAGCACGGGAATGCCGGTCTTGGCTTGAACGCGTTTGCAGACGGCGCTGACATCGTCGCCGATGATGCCGACAATGCAGGTGGAATAAATAAACGCCGCCTTGGGCTGGTAGTGCGCGATGAGTTCGAGCAACGCGGCTTCGAGTTTTTTCTCGCCGCCGTAGATGACGTCCATCTCCTGCAAATCGGTGGAAAAGCTATTGCGGTAGAGCTGTGGGCCGGACGAAACCGAGCCGCGGATGTCCCAGGTGTAAGCCGCGCAACCAATCGGGCCGTGCACCACATGGAGCGCATCCGCGACCGGGTAAAGCACGACGCGCGAGCCGCAGAAGACGCAGGCGCGCTGGCTCACGGAGCCGGCGGTGCTGGCCTTGCCGCAGGCGATTTCCGTGGGGGCGACGCCCTCGTCGCCCGTGCGGACGACCTGCTTTTCGCGGCCTGGAAGAAGGTCAATCATGCGGCCACCTTCACTTTCGCGGCGACGAGATTTTTTACTTCGCGGCTGTTCATGCGCAGCAACGCCCATTCGTCCATGACTTTCGCGCCAAGACTGCGATAGAAGCGGAAGGCGTTTTCGTTCCAGCGCAACGCGATCCACTCAAAACGGCCACCGCCGATTTCCATGCCGATCTTGGCGACGGCTTCGAGTAGCGCGCGGCCGATGCCGCGTTTGCGAAATTCCGGGCGGACGTAAATGTCGTCGAGAAAAATTCCCGGCCGGCCGACGAAGGTGGAAAAAGTTTGATAATAAACTGCGTAGCCAGCCGGGGAGCCATCCACGCGCGCCAGCAGCGCGGCGGCGACAGGGCGTTCGCCAAACAGCGCCGCGCGCAGCGATTCGGCGGTGACTTCCAACTCGTGCGTCAGCCGTTCAAACTCCGCCAACTCCCGGATCATGGCTAGGAGGATTGGCACATCCGGCTCAGTGGCGGAGTTGATGGTGAACGGCGTCATTTCATTTGCCGCATTTGCAATCGGGATTGCCGCACGGAACGGCGAGCAGGATGTCCGACGCCTTGATGACGGCGACGACGGGTGAGCCTTTTTTGAGGCCGAGCGATTTTGCGGACGCCTTGGTGATGACCGAGACGATTTCTCCGCCGCCCGGCAGGGCGACGGAGACCTCGGCGTTCACCGCACCGCTGGTGATTTTGGCGACTTTGCCAACCAGTTGGTTACGGGCACTAATTTTCATGTGTTATTGGATGAGTTCGAAGTTTTCCTCGGCGCATTCGCGATCCTTTTGGTCGAGCAACGCGTCATTGATTTTTTCCATCAGCCGAAGCGCGCCGGTGTAGCCGACGCACGGGAAGTAGCGGTGCCCCATGCGGTCGAGCACCGGGAAGCCGAAGCGCACGAATGGAATATTTTCCACGCGGGAAATGTATTTGCTGTAGGTATTGCCGATGATGAGGTCCACCGGGTTATTTTTGATCTGTTGGTGCAGCTCGAACAAATCCACGTTTTGCTTGATCATGGCGTCGGGCGCGTGAGTGGCGAGCATGTCCGTGAGGCGTTGTTCAAAATGCTTGCCGGAGGAGCCGGTGAACACATAGACCGGCTTCATGTCGAGTTCCACCAGGAATTGCGTGAGCGCGATGACATGGTCGGGATCGCCGACGATCGCCACGCGTTTGCCGTGGAAATATTGGTGCATGTCGCTCATGGCGTCGAGCAGGCGACCGCGTTCCTGGCCAATCGTGGCGGGCACATCCACGCCGCCGTGATTGCGAAGCGCGTGGATGAACAGGTCGGTGTTCGTCAGGCCGTAGGGCAGTTCCAGCAGCGCGGCGGGCACCTTGCATTTCTCGTCCAGCTCGATGGCCGCCGGATGCGAGGCGAAATGGCCGAGGGCAATCGTGCCTTTGCTGTCGCCGGAAGATTTGATCTGTTCGATGGTTGCGCCGCCGCTCGGAAACATCCGGTATTGGCCGTCCTGCGGCAAATCCAGCACACCGCTGGTGTCGGGGAACATCACGGTCTTCACGCCCATTTCATTCACGATGCGCTTGATTTCGCGCATGTCGGCGGGATCAATGAAACCGGGAATGACGTTCAACTGTTCGGCCGGCGTGCCGCTGGATTCGGCCAGATATTTCACCATGCCGGTGACCATGCTGGCGAAACCGGTGACGTGCGAACCGACAAAGCTCGGCGTGTTCGCGTGGATGACATATTTGCCTTCAGGAATGATTTTTTCCTCCTTGGCCTTTTTAATCATCATCGGAATGTCGTCGCCGATGACTTCGGACAAACAGGTCGTATGCACGGCCACAATCTTCGGATTGTAAATCGTGAAGATGTTGGCCAGCGCCTGCGTCATGTTCGCCAGGCCGCCGAACACGGACGCGCCTTCGGTGAACGAACTCGTCGTGGCGACGACCGGCTCCTTGAAGTGCCGCGTCAGATGACTGCGGTGATACGAGCAGCAGCCTTGCGAACCGTGGCTGTGCGGCATGCAGCCGTTGATGCCGAGCGCGGCATACATCGCGCCGATCGGCTGGCAGGTCTTGGCGGGATTGATGCGGAGCGCCTCGCGCGGTTTGATTTCAGCAGTGGTTCCGTTAAGCATAATTTTGTTTGGTTGAAAGGTTGACTCGTTGGTTGATTACATCGGCCCATCCGCATCTGCGGCACCGCCCTTGCGCCAGGCTTTGGTCTCGTTCTTCGCTTCCGTCCGCGTGGTGTGCGTCAGCGGCGTGGCGGACGCCGGATCTTTTTCCCACGGCGGCGTGATGAACTTCCAGACTTTCGTGGTGAGCATCCGGTCCACTTCGCGATAAAAATTGATCGCGCCGCCGAACGCCGCATACGGTCCGCTGTAGTCGTAGCTGTGCAGCTGCTTGCACGGCACGCCCATTTTTTCGATGACGAACTTGTCCTTGATGCCGGAGCCGATGATGTCCGGCTTGTAGATCTCGATGAGCTTTTCCATCTCGTGATGGCTGATGTCGTCAATGACGAGCGTGGTCTTTTTCATCTCCACCATCATGCCTTCGTAATCCTTGAAGTTGAAACCGCCGGCTTCCAGCGCCGCCATCTGCTCCGGCGTCTTGCGGGGTTTGAAGCGTTCGGGGTCGGCCTCGACATGAAGTTCCTCAATGTTGCGCGAGTCGGCGTCCACCTTGAGGTTGGGCAACACTTTGCGGCCTTCGTAATCGTCGCGGTGGGCAAATTCGTAGCCGGCGGAAACGATTTCCATGCCGATGTCGCGGAACAAATCTTGGTAATGATGCGCCCGCGAACCGCCGACAAACAGCGCGGCTTTCTTGCCTTGATGGCGCGCCTTTATCTCCTCACGCACCGGCTTGAGCGCCAGCATTTCCTGCGCGATGACTTCCTCGACGCGGTCGGTGAGTTTTTTGCTATCGAAAAACTTCGCAATCTTCCGCAGCGTTTTCGCCGTGGCTTCCGCGCCGATGAAATTCACCTTGATCCACGGAATGCCGAACTTTTTCTCCATCATTTCCGCGATGTAATTGATCGAGCGATGGCACATCACGCCGTTGAGCTGGACGGTGTGGCACTTTTTCACCTGGTCGTAGCTGACGTCGCCGCTCAACGTCGCGGTGACGTGGATGCCGCATTTGCGCAGCAGTGTGTCAATTTCCCACGCGTCGCCGCCGATGTTGTATTCGCCGAGAATGTTCATGTTGAACTCCGCCACATCCGCCTTGTCATCGAGGCCGATGATGTTTTTGAACACGCCGTTGTTGGCGATGTGATGGCCGGCGGACTGACTCACGCCTTTGTAGCCTTCGCAGGAAAAACCCATGACGTTGATGCCTAGCTCTTCCTTCATTTGCCGCGCCACCGCGTGAACGTCGTCACCGATGAGACCAACTGGACAAGTGGAAAGAACCGCAATCGCCTTGGGCTTGAAAATGGCGTAGGCCTCGCGAATCGCTTGGGCCAACTTCTTTTCACCGCCGAAAACAATCTGGTCTTCCTGCATGTCCGTGTTCATGCAGTATTGCAGATAATTTGTCGTGCCTTCCGGGGGACGCACCAGATTCCGGCGTGTCTGCCAGGCGTAATAGCCGCAGCCCACCGGCCCGTGCGTGATCTGGAGCAGATCGTAGATCGGCCCCATCACTACGCCGCGACAGCCAGCATAAGTGCAGCCGCGCTGCGTGATAATGCCGGGCACCGTGCGCGTATTCGCGCCGATTTCCGGCGGCGCTTCCGGGTCGTTGAGGATGATTTGCTTGGCCCGCTTCTTTGCCGTTTTGGCGGGATATATTTTCAGCATCTCGGCCTTTACCGCCGCCGGATCAAGTTCGGTCAATGTCGCTGTGCTGGTTTCTTCGGACATAAATTTCCTTTCTGTTTTTGTAGGAGACGACGTGAGGAGTCTCCAATTTGGTTGTTAGTTAGAGCCTCGTTGCCTCGGCTCCTACAAATTTCAGGATCAATTGAACAGGCCGTAATCCATCAGCAGCTTTTCCAGCTCGGGAATTTGCAGCGGCTTGGGAATCACCAGATTCTTGTTCTGGTCAATCGCTTTGGCCAGCGCGCGGTATTCATTCGCCTGCTGGCAGTCCTTGTTCCATTCGATCACCGTCTTGCGGTTGATCTCGGCACGCTGCACGTCATTGTCGCGCGGCACAAAGTGAATCATCTGCGTGCCGAGCTGCTTGGCAAACTGCTCGATCATTTCCTTTTCGTTGTCCACCTTGCGGCTGTTGCAAATAATGCCGCCGAGGCGCACGACGCCGGTTTGAGCGAACTTCAAAATGCCCTTGCAAATATTGTTCGCGGCATACATCGCCATCATTTCGCCAGAGCAAACGATGTAAATTTCCTCGGCCTTGCCGTCACGAATGGGCATTGCGAAACCGCCGCACACGACGTCGCCCAGCACGTCGTAAAAAACGTAGTCAAGGTTTTCGCTCGCATCATACGCGCCGAGTTGTTCGAGCATGTTGATGGAGGTGATGATGCCGCGCCCCGCGCAGCCGACGCCGGGTTCCGGGCCGCCAGATTCCACGCATTTGGTGTTGCAGAAACCACCGGCGCGAATGTCCGCCAGTTCCACGTCTTCGCCTTCCTCGCGGAGCGTGTCGAGCACGCTGCGCTGGGCGAGACCGCCGAGCAGCAGGCGCGTGGAGTCAGCCTTGGGGTCGCAGCCGACGACCATGACTTTGTGACCCATCTCGGCCAGACCGGCCACGGTGTTTTGGGTGGTGGTAGATTTGCCGATGCCGCCTTTTCCGTAGATTGCAATTTTTCTCATGATGGTATTTTGATTTTGATTGTTAATCCGGCGGAAACTTCCGACCGGCGCTGGCAGTCCTATCGCAAGCGCGATGCCAACTGTTTTACCCCGCCCGCAAAACGCTGAATCACATTGTAAATACAAGCAAATCTCCTTGATTTGATTTTGTGGAGGGGAAACCGCCGGTTTTGCCCCGCGCCGGATTCCAACATTTGCGTAGGATTGAAAATCGGAAACTACGCGGATGTAGCCAAATATTTCCGGCCGCTGACGGACATAAATGGAACACCGATTCTGAAGGTGGTTTTACTAAGAAAATCTGTGCGCATCTGTGCTAAACAAATTGGAATCTGAAATGCTTTTCAGCCGGCGGCGCTACAACCGCCGCAAAAATTATGGAAACCGCCGAAACCTTGAAATTGGAAATCAAAAAGCTCAGTTCCCAGGCCGTGCAGGCCAAGCTGGATTTGCACGACCTGTCGGAGGAGTTGCCGACGAACTGGGAACGCATCCCGGAAGTCGCGCAAAAGACCTTTCAAATCTACGAAAAGCTCATCGCCGCGAAACAAAGACTGGCGGCACTCGGCGGTTAGCCCGGTCAGCAAATCATGCCGCGCACATTGTAGTAGCCGCCGAGCACGAGATATTCGGATTCGCCGGACAAGATGTGTTTGGGCAGCAGGCCGCTGAAGAAAACGATTTTGGCGAACGGCACCCGCACTTCCCACGCGCTGGAGCCGAATTCCCAGGCGACTTCGGGATCGGAAGTGAAGGAGCTTAAATTGTTCAACTGCACGAGCGCCGCGCGGTTTTTTCCGTCGCCGGCGCCGGCATGGCGAATGGTGTATTCCTCGGAATCGTGCGTGCCGCGATAGAGCGTCTGCCATTTTTCATCGGGAAACCGCCGCCCCAACTCGTCCTGGCAGAAAGTGTAGAGCAAGTCGAGTTGCATCAGCACGCCGATGGCTTTGGCCGCGCCGCGCTGGCGGTCGAGTTGGAAATTCTGCCGCGCCGCCGCGTCCTCCGCGAGCCGGCCTTTGTGGTAGGTGGCGAGAATGCCAAAGCGGCTTTCCGCCCACGATTTCATCACCGCGCCAGCCTGACCATTGCTGTCCGCGCCCCACGCACGCAGCAGATGGAGGTAGCTGTAGGGCGACTTGGATTTGCCGTGCAGTTCAAATTTCTCGTTGAGGCTGAACTTCGCGCAAAGATAATCGTGGAAAAACTGGCTGCGGGCGTCGGCTTCGGCAATGGATTCGAGGCAGCGGAAAAGACCCCGATCAGTCGTGCGAACGCCGTCAATTTCCACCGGTAGCGGCTCCGCCTGAAATTCCTCCGAGCCGATGATCCACGGTGAGAGGTTGCACCGGTTCAGGGAACACGACGAGCGCGAGTGATCCTCGGCGATGTTCGCGTGATACAGATTTTCCGGCGGGCGCATGGGCGAAGCCGTATTATTTACGCAGCTGAAGAAAGTTTCAACAGCTTTGGCACCTGGTCGCGGATGGCGGTGCTAACCGTCGGATCGAGTTTGTTTAGCCAGCGGGCGGGAATGTTTTGCGCCCCGTAAAGCGCACCGGCAAGCTGGCCGGCCAGCGCACCGGTGGTGTCAGCGTCGCCGCCGCGATTGACGACGCGCACGAGGCAATCCTCAAAACTGCCGGTGCTGAAAAAGCCGTCAAACACCGTCTGCACCGTGTCCACGACATAGCCGCTGGTTTTTCCTGGCCACGGGCGGAATTGGAAACGCGGATGCTGCGCCACCAGTTCGGCGGCAATCCGGTCGCACGGCGCTTGCGTGCCTTCGAGCAGCAAACGCCGAGTCATGCGTGCGAGCGTGGCGGTGGCGGCATCGGAAATGGGATGGTTGTGCGTGATTTGTGCCTGCTCAATGCTGCGTTGGACAACCAATTCTTCGCTCGCCAGCGAAATGAAAACCGTCGGCAAATGGCGCATGGCTGCCCCGTTGCCGCAATTGTTTTCACCGAACGGTGCGCACAAGTCTCCGGTGCAAATATAATTTGTGAGGCCGCGCCGGCAGGTGTTGCCGATGTCCACCGGCCCGCGCCGCATCCACGCGACGAAGGCGTCGGCGATGGCGCGCAAGTTCCAACCGCCGCTGGCGATGACCGCACTGCCGAGCGCGAGCGCCATTTCAGTGTCGTCGGTCACGCGGCCGGGCTTCAATTGCAGCCAGCCGCTGCCGATCAGTTCACGGTGGACTTTGTAGCGCTCGGTGATTTCGCGCACGGTCATGAATTCCACCGTGGCTCCGAGCGCATCACCAACCGCGAGACCAAGAAAAGAACCCAACGCACGATCCAACAATTCGGGATTCGAGGAGCACTGGTCTGACGGTTCAAACGGCATCAGGCGGCGGCCGTTTCGCCGCGCCGGAAGCGTTTGAAATCAATGCCCAGACGTTTCACGCGCAAACCCATCTGGCGCTCGGTGAGGCCGAGCTTGCGCGCGGCGGCGGCCATGTTGCCGTCGCAGCCTTTGAGTTCGGCCACGATCATCTCGTATTCCAGCGCGGACACGGCGGCATCCAGCGTGCCAGTGGCGGAAGTCTTTTCCGAAGCTTCCTTTTTCTGCAAGGTCGGCGGCAAATGATGCGCTTCGATGGATTTGCCCGGACACAGCAGCACGGAGCGTTCGATGCAGTTTTCCAGCTCGCGCACGTTGCCCGGCCAGTGATAACTCATCAGCAAATCAATCGCGGCGGTGGAAATCCGGCGGACGGACTTGCCGTTGAGTTTGGAATATTTCTCGATGAAATGGTCGGACAACAAAAGCAGGTCGGATTTGCGTTCGCGCAGCGGCGGTGCGTAAATCGGGAATACGTTGAGCCGGTAATAAAGATCGGCGCGGAATTTGTCCTGTTCAATCATCTCTTCCAAATTGCGGCTGGTGGCGGTAAGGATGCGGACATCAGTCTTGATCGGCATGTGGCCGCCGACGCGCTCGAATTCGCGCTCCTGCAAGACGCGCAGCAGCTTGACCTGCGTGGCCGGCGAGATGTCGCCAATTTCATCAAGAAAAATGGTCCCGCCGCTGGCAACTTCAAAACGGCCTTTGCGCAAATTCACCGCGCCGGTGAACGCGCCCTTTTCGTGGCCAAACAATTCGCTTTCGATGATGGATTCGGGCAATGCGGCGCAGTTGAACTTCACAAACGCCTTGCCTTTGCGCGGGCTTTGCTCGTGCAGCGCCCGGGCGATGAGTTCCTTGCCAACGCCGCTTTCTCCCCGAATCAAAACGGTGGTCACGCTGTTGGCGACCTGCTCGATGCTGCGATAGACCGAGCGCATTGCGTCGGAATTTCCGATGATGTTCGGCGGACGGAAGCTCGTCTGGATTTGTTGCTGCAACCGCTCGTTTTCGCGCTGGAGCGATTCCAGCTTTTCCTGCGTGAGCCGGTGAAAATGGACAGTATGCGCGATGACATTTGCGATGAGCGACAGCAACCGCCGGTCGGACGAAAGCCGGACGCGTCCGTCCAGAATGCGCTCCACGCTCAGCGCGCCAATCACTTCTTCACCAAACTTGATGGGCACGCAAATGTAGGCCGCCGCCGGTGATTTGGGGTCAAGCTGCTGTTCCTGTTGCCAGCGGGTTTTAAGCGCGGTTTCCTTGGAAATGTCTGGAACGACGATGGCTTGGCCGGACTCGATGACCTGTTGCACCAAATCCTGGCAGGCCACCAGATAATCCTGTTGGCTCTGGCCGCTCGGCAAACCGACGGCCTCGCTGATGCTGGGCGTCTTGTCTTCACGATCAAGAATCGTGATGGTTCCGCGCTTCATGCCTAAGCCGTCCGCCATTTTCAACAATACCGGTCGAATGACTTCGCGCAGTTCCAGACTGCTTTCGAGCGTGTAGGAAATATCGAAGAGCAGGCTCAACTCGTCCACAACCCGGCATCCGCCGCCCAAAGTTGGCAGGGTGTTTTTCTGTGTATCCAATCCCGCACAGCCCGGCAAACATTCATCCAACAACTTTTTCACGCGCGGATTGCCGCAAGGCGTGTGCCAATAATTTAAGCAAATATCAAAGACTTAACCAAGTAATCGCTGTTTTATCACTAATTTGAGGGCTTCGGAAGTTGTAATGGTGTTTGCCAAGTCGCATTCCAAGTTCAATAAATAACAATTTCTAGTTGATGCTGAGTATAAAATCGGTGCTGTTTTTGTTTTGTTTTGTCCAAGCAGTCCAAAGATTTACATTAAATAGTTTTCGCAAATCCATATATGTTGCAGTGGTGAATGTGTGTGAATTAAGTGAAAGTCCGAAACACATGTTTTGATGGGAAGTGGATTGCAGCGCTTTCGCATTTGATAGAAAGTTCAATCGCTAGGAAGTGGTTTAGGAGTTTATTTGACCAATGTTCCGGAGTTGCGACGGCAGTTTTCCAAGTCGGATAAGCGATTTCAGCTTTCTGTATGAAAGTATGAAATTGTCCCTAAAAATAGAGTGGTATTCAAAAACCCAATAAAAATGGCGGGAGTGGCGGGGCTCGAACCCGTAACCTCTGCCGTGACAGGGCAGCGCTCTAACCAATTGAGCTACACCCCCGCGAAGGGGGACGTGACGATAGATAAAGTTCAGTCCGGCGTCAAGTTTTGTTGGAGACAGCAAGTGAAGGAAAAATCCGGGCAGCAGACGCCAAGGAGGTGGGGGTGGGGAACCCCGCTGAAGAAACGTGCTGCTACCCGAATTGAAAAAATGTTACATTCCGGTAACGCTTTGTCAACAGAGTTGTATTTCAGTCCTCCATATCCCCCCATTACCGCTTTACGCCGTCAGGTTTTCCCTTAAAGTAGCCCGGTGATGACGTTGGAAGCCATTCCGCTCTTGCAGAGTTTGCCTCAGGCAGAATTAGAGGCGTTGCGTCAAATTGCCCAAGAACGTGCTTTTCCAACGGGTGGGGAAATTTTCCAAGAGGGAGCGCCCGGTGACGGCGTTTATTTTGTCAGGTCAGGTCTGGTCGAAATTTACTCGGGCAAAACCGAGCGGCGGATTTTTTCCCGGCTTGGGCCGGGTGAGATTTTCGGCGAGATGGCCATCATCGAGCATCAGCCCCGTTCAGCCGCCGCCGTTGCCGCCGTGGATACGGAGGTATATTTTCTGCCGCGCGAGGAACTTTTGCCTTTCATCCAGCGGTCACCGGGCATCGCCTTTGCGTTGCTTCAGCAGATTAGCCATCGCTTGCGGGAATTTAACCGGTTGCATCTTCGCGAACTGGTTCAGGCTGAGACGCTCGCCGTCATCGGACGTTTTGCCCAGAGCATCGTTCACGACCTCAAGAATCCGTTGAACATCATTGGTCTTTCCTCGGAAATGTCGGGCTGGCCCAGTGCCACGCCGGAGGTGCGTGCCAAGGCGCAAAAGGCCATTTCCAAACAGGTTGAACGCATCAATGACATGGTCAGTGATATTCTTATCTTCACGCAGAACACCCGTGGGGATGCGGAATTTAAGCCCTGTGACTATCACGAGTTCATTCTTGGTCTGGTGGACGACCTGCAAGCCGAGGTCAAACTAAAGTCCGTGAAGGTGGAATTGAAAAATAATCCACCCGCTGTGACCGTATTGTCGAACCGGCGTCGTTTGGAGCGCGTTCTGTTCAATCTGGCCCACAACGCGGTCGATGCGATGCCGAATGGCGGGGAAATTTTTCTCCGCTTCCAGTCCGACGGAAAAGAAGTCGTCACGGAGGTTGAGGACACCGGCCCGGGTATCGCGCCCGAAATCGCAGACAAGCTGTTTCAGCCCTTTGCCACCCACGGCAAAACCCGCGGCACCGGCTTGGGCCTCTCCATCTGCAAAAAAATTGTCGAGGATCACGGCGGCAAAATCTCCGCGCGCAGCGAACCGGGGCGCGGCGCGATCTTCGCCTTCACGCTGCCGCTGGCAAAATAAATTTTCCGCCGTGCCGATTTTCAATTCGACATTCGTCCCGCCAGACTTGAAATTTTTCCCGTGAACCGTATCAAGCTGCTTTCCGAACAGGTCGCCAACCAGATCGCCGCCGGCGAAGTGGTCGAGCGCCCGGCCAGCGTGGTGAAAGAGCTGGTCGAAAACTCCCTTGATGCTGGCGCGCAAAAAATCACCGTGGAAATCGGCGCGGGCGGACGCAGCCTCATCCGCGTCACCGACGACGGCACCGGCATGAGCCGCGACGATGCACTACTTTCGCTCGAGCGCCACGCCACGAGCAAAATTGTCCGGGCCGAAGATTTGTCCTCAATCGCCACGATGGGTTTTCGCGGCGAGGCCTTGCCGAGCATCGCCAGCGTCAGTCGTTTCACGCTGACGACACGCGAGCGGGAAACCCATTCGCCCGAAGGCACGCAAATTCTTGTCAGCGGCGGCACCATCGCCGAGGTGAAGGCTGCGGGCAGCGCCACCGGCACCAGTATCGAAGTGCGGCAGCTTTTTTTTAACCTGCCCGCGCGTCGGAAATTTCTTCGCACCGAGGAAACCGAGGCTGCGCACATCCAGCATTATCTCACGCTGGCCGCGCTAGCGTTTCCTGAAGTCGCCTTCACTTTCATCAAGGACACGCGCGCCGTCTGGCAGTTGCCCGCGCAAAAATCCGGCACGGCGATCTCCAGCCGCATCGAGGCGTTGCGCGAGCGTCTCCGTGCTTTGCTTGGCGATGAAAAATTGCTGCCGGTGAATTTTTCCGTTTCGCTCGATGAGCCGGATGCCATTCCCGGCGAGACCGACATTTTTGAAACGGCGTCTCCGGAAAAGCCCCGACCTCAAGATTCTCAATCCCAGCTCCGCATCTGGGGACTCATCGGATCGCCCGGCGTCTCGCGGGCGACCCGCGAAAGCCAGTTTGTTTTTGTGAACCGCCGCCCGGTGGAAAATCGCGGTATCAATTACGCGCTGATAGAAGGCTACCACAACTCGCTGATGAAAGGCCGCTATCCGGTCTGCTGCCTGTTTCTGGAAATCAATCCGGCGGCGGTGGACGTGAACATCCATCCCGCCAAGCGCGAGGTGAAATTTCACCGGGAGTTTGAAATCCGCAAATTCGCCGCGCAGGCCGTGCGCGAAGCGCTGCTGGCATTTCATGACGAGTCCAAGGTCCAAAGTCCAAAGCCCAAAGTCGCGGAACAATCCGAACTGCAAACTGCGCCGCAGACAGCGGCGCTGCCAAATTTTCCCGAGAGGTTAAAACCGTCAACGCTGGCTCCGGCCCAAGTTCCGCCCATCACGCAAACACCATTGAAAATGGGCTTTGCGCCAGTGCCACCGACGGTTGTTTCCAACCCTGTGGCGGCGACGGAAACCACTTCGCCATCCGCCGTCCGCAATCCACAATCCCCGACGCCGTTGCTCAACGTGCCGCTGCGCCTAGTCGGGGTCGTCGGCAAACTTTATGTCCTGCTGGAATCCGATCGCGGTCTTGTGCTGCTGGATCAGCACGCGGCGCACGAGCGGATTTTATACGAACAGATGCTGAACCGGCTGGAACAAAAGGAATCCGCGCCTTCGCAAAAGCTCCTATTGCCGGAGACGATTGAACTGCCGCCGCGCGACGCCCAATTCCTGCGCGAGCAACTGCCTGCGCTCACGCGGCTGGGCGTGGGGTTGAACGAATTTGGCGAGCGGACGTTTCTGCTGGATGCGCTGCCGCCGTTCGTGAAGGTGCCGGACAGCCGGCGGTTTGTCTTTGATCTGGTGGATGAATTGCGCGCCGCCGGCCGCGAGGTGAATCTCGCTCGGCTCGGCGAACATACCGTGGCCAAGACCGTCTGCCGCCACGCGGTCAAGGCCAACGATCCGCTCGGCGGCGCGGAGTTGGAAAATCTCGTCGAGGATTTGCGCCGCTGTGCGATGCCTTATACCTGTCCGCATGGCCGCCCGACGCTGATTGAGATGAACTACCGCGAACTGGAAAAAAAGTTTGGCCGGACGCAGTGAAACGGCAGCACATCAAATCACCACTTGATTTTTGCTTGTGACGGTTGAAGTAAAACGATGGCCGGCTAGGCGCAAACCAACTTGCGCATTGAATGCAGTGGAGAGGTTTTTGGAATTGAGCGTGTTTAACTTCCTGCCTTCAACCAAAACCTGACCGTCCTTCAAAATCAGGACGTGTGAAAACACTGGCATAATTTCCTCGACGTGATGTGTCACCAAAACCAGTGTCGGCGAATTCTTCCGCGTGCCCAGCCGTTGAAGAAATTGCAGGAAATGTTCGCGCGTCGCCGGATCGAGACCCGCGCACGGCTCGTCCAAAATCAACACGCGTGGCTTAGCCATCAGCGCACGCCCGATCAAAACCCGCTGGCGTTCGCCCTGCGACAACACGCGCCATTCTCGGTTGGCGAGATATTCGCATTCGATTTGTTTCAGGAGCTGCTTCGCCGCGATTTTATCGGTGCGGCTCAGTCGCCCCCAAAAATCAATCATCGCGTATTTGCCACTCGCCACCGTTTCCAGCGCCGTTTCGGCGTCGGACATCATCTGCCGGATGGACGAGCTGACGAGACCGATTTGCTTGCGCAACTCGCGCCAGTCGGATTTGCCGTAAATTTCGCCCAGCACGGAAATCTCGCCGCTTGTCGGCATCAGATAACCGGTCAGTGCGCTGAGCAACGAAGTTTTACCGGAACCATTCGCGCCGAGTATCACCCAATGTTCGCCGCGCCGCACGCGCCAGTTCACGTCGCGCAGAATGATTGTCCCGCCGCGTTCGATGCGGAGGTTTTCCACCGACAGGATGGATTTTGATGTTTTCACCAGGCTTCAATCTCTGGCCACAGCGGCTTCAAATCGTTATCCACCAGCGCCATTTTTTTGATTTCATCTTTACCGCCGATTTTCACGGCACGTTGCAGCCATTTCTGCGCGTCGGCCAGTTGATTCAACTGGCAGGCGTAGCAAGCGAGATTGTAGGCGATGACCGGTTCGGTCGGAAATTTTTCCGCCGCCGGTAGCAGCGCCGACCAAGCTGGCTCCAATCCGCCGTCCGACACGCGGCGCAACGCGTAGGCGCGGTGCAGCCAGCCGGCGGATTCATCCGGTGCGGCTTTCAATTCCTGCTCCGCAACGGTCAGGCCTTCGCGCCAGTTTTCCTCATGGGCGCAGAGCAGCCAGCGCGTCTCGAGCACCGCCGGATGCGATTGCTGTGTGGACGCGATGGCTTCCAGCTCCGCGCGGGCATCGGCAGGCGCGTTGAGGCCAAGCCAGCCGAGCGCGGCGTTCAGGCGATGTATGTCCGACGGTTCAAGACCTTGCACGCTGATAGGAAAACGGTTGCGCGGGGAATTGGCAAGCCGTTGTGCCGGCAAGAATTTTCCCGCAGTTGCAAACGGCGCGGAACCGGTTAGTTTGTCGGCGTTATGAAAAAGATTTTTCCATGGTTGCTAGCGGTCGGCTGCGCACTTTCTGTCCAAGCGAAGATTGTCACCAAATCTGTCGAATACAAACAGGGCAACGCAATGCTCGAAGGTTATCTCGCTTACGACGATGCCATCGCCGGCCTGCGTCCCGGTGTGCTGGTGGTGCATCAGTGGATGGGCCTGACCGATTACGAGCAGCATCGCGCGGTGATGCTCGCCCAGCTTGGTTACGTCGCGTTTTGTGCGGATATCTACGGCAAAGGCATCCGCCCGCAGTCCATCCAGGAGGCCGGCACCGAGGCCACCAAATACAAGACCGACCGCACGTTGCTGAGGTTGCGTGCGAATGCCGGGTTGGCGGAATTGAAAAAATGCGAACTCGTGGATCCAAAACGCGTGGCGGCCATCGGCTATTGCTTCGGCGGCACGACGGTGATCGAACTCGCGCGCAGCGGCGCGGAGTTGAACGGCGTGGTCAGTTTCCACGGCGGGCTGGATTCGCCGACACCGGCGGACGGACGGAACATCAAATGCAAAGTGCTTGCCTGTCACGGTGGTGATGACCCGTTTGTCCCCGCGAAAGATCTGGCGGCGTTCGAGGATGAGATGCGCGCGGCGAACGTGGACTGGCGGCTCATCAAATACGGCGGCGCGGTCCACAGCTTCACGCAGCCGAAGGCCAACGACAATCCGCCCGGCGCGAAATACAACGAGCGCGCCGACAAACGTTCTTGGCAGGACATGAAATCGTTTTTCTTCGAAATTTTTAACTGATTTTCCCAGCTACCATCTGTGTTTCATCTGTGAAAAACTGTGGCCAGTAACTCATGCGTATCACCGGCGGACAAGCGGCGCGGCGGATTCTAAAGGTTCCCAAAGGACTGGATGTCCGTCCGACGCCCGATCTCGTCAAGCAGGCGGTCTTCAATTCACTTGGCGCGCGCGTCGAGGGTGCGCGGGTGCTGGAACTTTTCGCCGGCAGCGGCGCGTTGAGTCTGGAATGTCTGAGCCGTGGCGCGGCGGCGGTTTTGTGCATCGAAAAGTCGCATCGCCACGCGGAATTCATCCGCAGCAATGCGGCCAGCGCCGGGTTTGACGGTATTTTGGAGACACGCACGCAGGACGTTTTTCCGGTGATGAACCAGCTGGCGGAGAGCGGCCGGCAGTTTGATCTGATTCTCGCCGATCCGCCTTACGGCGAGAAAAATGTGAACCGCCGTTCCACTTCATTTGCGCAGCAGTTGCTCGATGACAAAAGCTTGCCGAAGCTACTCGCGCCCGGCGGGAGATTGGTGCTCGGCCACACGAAGCGTGACACGCTGGAACTCGTCGCGCCGTGGACGGAAGTGAAAATGCTCAAGCACGGTGACACCGTGATGAGGTTTTTGGAGCTAACTTCTACGATTGAATCGTTTTAGGAACCAGACTAAAAAGATTACGGCTGGAATTACTGGTGGCAAAAACGGCAGCAGACCATCCGTATATTTGTCGGCATAGCGTCCGAATAAATATAAAGAGATAAAAAAGAAACCGACATATATGCCAACGGTTTCGCTAGAAGCTTCAAAAGCAAGCGCTCTTGGAATTTTTTCAAAATCAAAAATCCAACAAGCAAACCCAACAATCCAGCCAAGTAGATTGCTGCAGACATTTTTAAGCCTCCGCCGCCTCGACGGACTCGCGGATGGTCTGCTTGAATTTTTCCAGGCCTTGGTCAAACGCGGCGGAAATCGGCAGCACTTTCACTTTCTTGACCTTCGTCTTGAACTGCTTCAGATATTTTTCCGCCGCCGGCTCGTCCATTTTGTTGGCGACGACGAGGCGCGGTTTTTCCAGCAGTTCCGGTTTGTAAAGTTCCAGTTCTTTCAACAACTGCTTGTAGTCATCCCACGGTTTGCGGGCGTCGGTGCCGGCCATGTCGAGCAGCAGCACAAGAATTTTGCAGCGCTGGATGTGGCGCAGGAACGCGTGGCCCAAGCCGACGTTCATGTGCGCGCCTTCGATCAGACCCGGCACGTCGCAGACCGTGAGCCGTTTCCAGTCGGAATATTCAAGAATACCGATCTGCGGCGTCAGCGTGGTGAACGGATACGGCGCGATCTTTGGCCGGGCCTTGGAAATGGCGGCGAGCAGGGTGGATTTGCCGGCGTTCGGATAGCCGACCAGACCGATCTCGGCGAGTATGCGCAGTTCGAGGCGGTATTCGCCTTCGGTGCCCGGTTCGCCCGGCTGTGCGAAACGCGGCGTCTGGTGGCGCGCGGTGGCGAAATTGCGGTTGCCCAACCCGCCGCGACCGCCTTTGCACAGGACAAATTGCTGGCCATGCACTGTCAGGTCGGCGACCAGTTCGCCCTGGTTTTCCGGAGCATCACCAGCCTCGGCCTCGCCGGGTTCCGCGCTTAAATCAATTTCCTGCGCGATGAAACCGCCGGCGCTCTTGATGACCGGACGCTTCGCCGTGCTGCTGGCGAACATCGGTTTGCCGGTGTCCTCCTCTTCCTCCGCTTCGTCCTCGTCTTCGGGGCGCTTCATCTTTTTTTCGATGGGCGGCGTGGTGTCCTTCAACTGCCAGACCAGCGTGCCGCAGGGAACCTTGATGATGAGGTCTTTTCCCGCCAGCCCGTCCATGCCCTTGCCCATGCCGTGGTGACCGTCCTCCGCGAGCAGGCGCGGGATATAATACTGCTGGATGAGATTGTTCAGGTCGTGGTCGGCCTGCAAAATCACGCTGCCGCCGCGTCCGCCGTTGCCGCCGCTCGGTCCGCCCTTGGGCACGAAGGCTTCGCGGTGAAAGGCGACCGCGCCCTTGCCGCCGTGGCCGGCGCGGGCGTAGATTTTTATTTCGTCGATGAACATGAAAATTGCGGGGATGAGGAAAGCAGGAATCCGGGAAAAATTCCATCCCAACTTTCAACCGTCCCAATCCGTAAAAACAAAAAAGGCGAGGCGCGAAGCCTCGCCTTGAAAATAACCACCCGTTCAGTTCTTCGCGGTGGCGACGACGTTCACGCGGCGACCGTTCTGGTCGAACTTCACCGCGCCGTCCTTGAGCGCAAACAGCGTCCAATCGCGGCCGATGCCGACGTTTGTGCCGGCGATGAACTTGCTGCCGCGCTGGCGGATGATGATGCTGCCGGCGGTGACGACGGTGCCGCCAAATTCTTTTACGCCGAGGCGCTTGCTGACGCTGTCGCGTCCGTTCTTTACGCTGCCTTGACCTTTTTTATGTGCCATAAAAGTGGTGGGTTGAAATTATGCGTTGATGGCGGTGATCTTCACGACCGTCAATTCCTGACGGTGGCCGATGGTCTTGTGGTAGCCCTTGCGGCGTTTCATCTTGAACGTCAGCTTGTGTTCGCCGCGCTTGTGGGCGACGACATCCGCCGTGACGGTGGCCCCGGTGACGGTGGGCGCGCCGACGGAAAGCTTGCCGTCGTTGTTGACGAGCAGCACGCGGTCAAAGGTGACCGGCTTGCCCGCCTCGACTTCAAGGCGTTCTATTTCGAGCTTGTCGCCGGCGGCGACGCGATACTGTTTGCTACCTGTTTCTAAGACGGCATACATAAATTTATTTCCCCGCAAAGGGTCGGGCATTAAACCAGAAAAACGAAAGGTGTCAATCCTTGTTTTTTGGCAACTTGGCTTGTTCTCGGTGGCGCAATTGCCGTTCCTGCTTCTTGATTTCGCCGGCTAGCAGTTCCTCCGCGCACCAGTCTCGCGACTGGGCGAACGCCGCCAACTGAAACAGTTCTTTTGCTAGCGTAGCCTTGGTCAAATTGCATTTTGATTTTGTTGCGTCCGCAGGGTGGCCGTCTGCAAAGACCTTTTTCGCCTTCTTCAAAAGTTTTTCCGCGCGCAGCAACGCCGGCAGGTGTTTCGGAATCCCATCGAAGGCGGATTTGCGCTCCAAGTGCGTTCCGTCCTTCTCCGCCTTCTTGATTTTTTCCCAGTTCGCCCAGACCTCATCCACGTTTTTGACTTTGGTTTTGCCAAAAACGTGCGGATGACGGCGGATCAATTTGTCCACGAGATGCCGCGTGACCTTTTCAAAATCAAACGCGCCGCGTTCGTGCGCGAGCTGGCAATGAAACACCACCTGCAATAGCAAATCGCCCAATTCCTCCGCCATCTCGATGTCGTCGCGCGCCTCGATGGCGTCAATCAATTCATAAACTTCCTCAATCGCGTGCCGCCGCAGCGTCAGATGCGACTGCTCGCGATCCCACGGACAGCCCGTCGGCGAACGCAGCTTCGCCATGACTTTGAGCAAATCTTCGATGGCTGGTTTCTTTTTCACAAAATTACCAGATCATCGCGGTGCACCAGTTCCACGCGCGCCAGTTTTTTGGCGCGGATTTCTTCGGCGCTGAATTTCGCAATGCCTCGCGCAAATTCCGTCCCGTCCAAATCGCAAATCCGCACGATTTCCGCCGCTGCAAAATCACCTTCGCAGCGCGTCACGCCGGGCGGCAGCAGGCTCTTGCCTTTTTCGCGCAACGCCAGCTTTGCGCCGGCATCCACGAACAGCGTGCCTTGCGGGTGATGAAAAAAAGCAATCCAGCGCTTGCGGCCTTGCAGCTTGTTTGGCTTGGCGATGAACAACGTTCCTTCGTCCGCGCCGGACAGAATTTTTGCCAGCGCATTTTTTTTGCTGCCCGACGCGATGACCAGCGGAATGCCCGAACGCACGGCGATTTTTGCCGCGTCAATTTTCGACTTCATGCCGCCGACCGCTGTTTCGCTCGTCGTGCCGCCGGCCATGTCCTGAACCGCCGCGTCAATTTTTTCGATGACGGAAAGCGTCTTTGCATTTTTCTTCCCGAAATTTTCAATGACGCCGTCCACCGTCGTTAAAATCACCAATAAATCCGCTGGCAACAACGAGGCGACCAGCGCGGACAACTTGTCGTTGTCGCCGAACTTGATTTCCGTGAACGACACCGCGTCGTTTTCGTTGATGATAGGCACGACGCCGCGACCGAGCAGCGTGACGAGTGTGTTGCGCGCGTTGAGATGGCGCTCGTGATGTTCCAAATCTTCGTGTGTCAGCAACACCTGCGCAACGACGAGACCGTGCGCGGCAAAGAGTTTTTCATAAACCGCCATCAGCCTTGTTTGGCCGACGGCGGCACAGGCCTGCTTTTCCGCGAGGTCGGTCGGGCGCGTTTGGTAGCCGAGCGCGCCCATGCCCGCGCCAACCGCGCCGCTGGTGACGACAACAACTTCCTTGCCGGCCTTCCGCAGCGCGGCGACCTGCGCGACGATCTGCTCAAGCTGCGTGGGATCAATCAGCTTCCGGCTGTCGGTGAGGACGCCGGTGCCGAGCTTGACCACGATGCGTGTGGCGGATTTGAGAGAAGCGCGATGCACATGAAGAAGCTAAAAGATTTTGTGCGGACGGGGAATGCAAAACTTACGGTGCCCACGGCTGCGCCGTGTCTCAAGCCTGGTTTTCGAACAGGCTGGGAGCCGTCTGGCGGGCGAACTCGACGCAGCGGGTGGCGATTTCCGTCGGCGATTCGCTGGCGAGGGCGAACTCCGCAAGTTTGCGTGCTTCGTCCAATTTGACGCGGCGGATGATATATTTCACCTCGTCCAAAACGGCGGGCGCGGCGCTCAACTCGTCCACGCCCAGGCCCAGCAGCAGCGGCGTTAGCACCGGGTCGCCGGCGATCTCGCCGCAGACACCGGCCCAGATACCGTTGGCGTGCGCGGCGTCCACGGTCATCTTGATGAGCCGCAGAATCGCCGGATGAGTCGGCTCGTAAAGATGCGAGACCTTTTCGTTCGTGCGGTCGGCGGCGAGCGTGTATTGGATCAAGTCGTTCGAGCCGATGCTGAAAAATTTGACGCGCTTGGCGAGCGTGTCCGCGATCAGCACGGCGGACGGGATTTCAATCATCGCGCCGATCTCCAGATTTTCTGCGAACGAAATCTTTTCCGCGCGCAATTCCGCCTTGCAGCTTTCGACCATCGCGTTGGCGCGGTTTAACTCATCCAAACCGGAGATCATCGGATACATCATCTTGAGGTTGCCTTCGGCGCTGGCGCGGAGGATGGCGCGCAACTGGGCGCGGAACATTTCCGGTTGAGCAAGGCAAAACCGGATGGCCCGCCAGCCGAGGAACGGATTCATCTCCTGCGCGAGCTGGAGGTGCGAGGCGAATTTATCGCCGCCCAAATCCAGCGTGCGGATGATGACCGGATGCGGTTTGAGGGCGGCGGCGACCTGTTGATACACTTCGTATTGCTCCTCCTCGGTCGGCAGGCGGTCGCGGTTGATGAAGAGAAATTCCGTGCGGAACAAGCCGACGCCCTCCGCACCGTGGGCGCGGACGGATTCGACGTCGTGCTGGCTTTCGATGTTTGCAGAAAGGTGGATGATCTTGCCGTCCAGCGTGACGGCGGGCTGGTGTTGAACCTCGCGCAGTTTCTCGTCCAGCGAGGCTTTGATCTTCGCCAGCTGGCCGTATTCAAACAGCGTCTGGTCGGTGGGGTTGACGACGACCGTGCCATTGTAGCCATCGAGCAGCGCGTAGTCGCCGGTCTCAAGCTCTTCGCTGATGGTTTGCGCGCCGACGACCGCAGGGATGTCGAGTGAATGTGCCAGAATGGCGGTATGCGAAGTCTTGCCGCCGATGTCCGTGACGAAGCCCAGAACCAGTTTGCGGTCCAACTGCGCCGTCATGGAAGGGCTCAAGTCATGTGCCACCAGAATGCAAGGCTCCGTCAAATGGTGGAGATCGAACTGGTCTTTGACCTCGAGCAGATTATCGAGCACGCGGCCGGTGAGGTCGCGCAGATCGGCGGCGCGTTCGCGGAGATATTCGTCCTCGACCGCTTCGAGCACGCTGATGTAGCGTTCGGCGGCGGTATGAAAGGCGAAATCAGCATTCGCCTTTTGTTCGCGGATGATCTTGATGACCTCCTCGATCAACACCCGGTCTTCGAGCATCAACAGGTGCGCGTCAAAAATATCGGCCTCGTTGGAACTCATCGTCTCGGAGACGCGGCGCTGGACTTCGGTGATCTGCTGGCGGGTGCGGACGAGTGACTGTTCGAAGCGCTTCACTTCGGCCGCCACATCGTTGTCCGCCATGACCCGGCGGGCGATGACGTGACGGGCTTGGTGCAGGACGATCACTTTACCGCGGCACACGCCCGTCGAAACAGGAATGCCGCGATAAATTTTTTCGCCTTTGACTTGCCCTGACATAAGATTTTAACAACAAATAACCGAGCCTCACGAAGTTGAAAAGCCTTTCCGCTCAAAAACAGGAAAAATCTTCACTCGCCAATAAAAAAGCCCGCGCACGGCGGGCTTTGATTTGGATTAAAATTCAGATCAGGCGCGTTCCATGTATTTGCCGGTGCGCGTATCAATACGGATTTTCTCGCCGGTCTTGATGAACAGCGGGGCTTGCACGGTGATGCCTGTCTCGACGATGATGGCCTTCTGGACATTGTTCGCGGAATCGCCACGCACGCCTTCCGGCGCGTCGGTCACGGTCAGGATGACGCTGGCGGGAATTTCCACCGTCACCGCTTTTTCCTCGACGAAGGTCACGGTCACCAGACCGTTTTCGACCAGATAATTTTTGGCATCGCCGACGAGTTCCGGGGTGAGGGTGACAGTCTCGTAGGTTTCCGGATCGGTGAAGACGTAGTCCGCGCCGTCCTTGTAACTGTATTCCATCTTTTTGGAGATCATCGGCACGGGCTCGATTTTTTCGGTCGAGCTGAGGCGGATGTCCGATGATTTACCGGTGCGGATGCTGCGCAGGGACGCTTGGACGAAAGCGCGCAAGTTGCCCGGAGTGCGGTGTTGGAAATCCAAAACCACACAAATGTCGCCGTTGTAATTGATTGCCATGCCGCGGCGGAGGTCGTTTGCTGTTGCCATAAAATGTATTCTTTTGTTGCTCGAAAAATGAGTTGCCTAGGATACCCACAAAAAGAGTGAACGCAAGACGCTTTTGCAAGGTTCGCCGGCATTCCTTGACACCACAAATCATTGTGTGTTACAAACTGTCAGCCACCATTAGCAGTGGTTTTATGCGTTGCCCCAAATGCGGATGTCAGGATGACAAGGTCATTGACTCACGTGCCTCACGCGAAGGTGCGACCATCCGGCGCCGTCGCGAATGCGCCGCCTGCCAGCATCGTTTCACCACCTACGAGGAAGTCGAACACGAAGGTCTCATGGTGCTCAAGCGCGATGGTCGGCATGAGGAATTCTCCCGCGAAAAACTTTTGTCCGGCATCCGCAAAGCCTGCCAGAAGCGCCCCGTTTCGCCGAAGGCCATGGAAGATCTCGTGGATCACATCGTGGCCACCGTCACCGTGAAATACGAGGCAGAAGTCCCGGGCGAATTCATCGGCACGATGGTGATGGAAGGTTTGCGCGAACTGGACGAAGTGGCCTACGTCCGTTTTGCCAGCGTGTATCGCCGGTTTGCGGAAGCCACCGATTTTGTGCAAGAGGTCAAAAAACTGGAGGCTGCCAAATGATTGCGTTGCATACGGACTGTCTGCTGTTCCAGCTCACCAATGGCGAAAGCATTCCGTGCTCGTCGGAAATGATCACCGTCGAAATCGTCGGTGGCCCGGACAGCCAGCTTGAACCCGAACTGCTCCGGCATGCCGCCGCGAGCGTGTTCCATTATTTCAAGGTTGAACTGGAACGCGAGTTGGTGACCGTCGGTGAATTTTCCCTCGCGCTGGAAAAAGTCCTGCATCACCTCGGCTACACCATCCACGCCGGCGGGCCGGATTCCGAAATCCGCGATACCGACCTCGCCCGGCTCATCCGTGAAGCCGGCGGCAGTCTGGAACTCTTTTTCTTCCCGCGCCTGCGCGATGAGCTTCGCGTCCAGCTCCGTCAGTCGCCTCGCGTCGTGCGCTTCCGCGGCCTGCGCGGTTGCGTGAAGCAGATCGCCGGGGTGCGTCGCTGGAGCAATCGGTGCGAACAGCTTCAGGATCAGATTGTGGAATTTCTCCGCCAGTGCATGACCAGTGAGGCTGAAAAGCCGGGCTGCGCGCTAGTCGTCGAATAGTTTTTAATTTTGAATTTTTAGTTTTAAGTTGAAACACTTCGCCAAGCGCGTGTTTTCTCGAACTTAAAATTCAAAACTAAAAACTCATGAAAACCCTGTTTGAAAAAATCGTCGCGCGCGAAATCCCCGCGCAGATTGTGTTTGAGGACGACCTTGTGCTGGCCATCCGCGACATCAATCCGCAAGCGCCCGTGCACGTCTTGATTTTTCCGAAGCAGCCCGTGCCGCGCATCGCCGAGGCGGTGCCGGAAGACCACAAATTACTCGGCCATCTCCTGCTCAAAGCCGCCGAGGTGGCCGACAAGATCGGTTTAAAAAAATCCGGTTACCGGCTGGTCATCAACAACGGCGCGGACGGCGGTGAAACGGTGCCGCACCTGCACTGCCACATCCTTGGCGGCCGTCCGCTGGCCTGGCCGCCCGGCTGAAGCTGCCGCTGAAAATCCGAAACCGCTGCGCTGGGAAGGCCGTCTTGTGCTTTATCACATGCAACGACTGCCCCAGATTGTCCTGCTCTCCGGTTTGCTTTTCGCCACGGTTGCCGCCAACGGCGCGGCGACTTATTACGTTGACAGTATCGCCGGAAAAAATTCCAACCCCGGCACCGCGCCCGAGGCGGCGTGGCAGGATTTTTCCAACATCAACGACCGCACGCTGGCGGCCGGTGAACGGTTGCTCATCAAACGCGGCAGTGTCATCAACCAGGAGTTGCGGGTCGGCGCGCATGGCACGCCGGAACAATGGGCGGAGATCGGCGCTTACGGCGAAGGCGCGCGGCCAATCATCCAGCGCAATCACGACATCGGGGATCGTTGCGCCCTGATTCGCAATCCAGATTTTCTGCGCATCCGCAGTCTCACGGTAAGCCACGCGGGCAAAGGATTGATTGTGGTGTTTGCGGCCCCCGGGCATGGCGGCCTGTCGATCGAAGATTGCATTGCCCATCACATTGAAGGTTTTTACCGGCCGGACAGCAGCGGCATTCCCGAGTGGCGCGGTTTTCACCCGGCTTCAAACGATGATGCCATGATCAATCATCCGGTCTCGGCTGGTATCGGGATTCTTGGCAATGGCCGTGACATCACGCTGCGGGATTGTGAGCTGTTCCAAGACTCGCGCGGGTTTCATGTCCAAGGCGGGAACGTGACTGTGGATCGGGTGTATTGCCACCACAACTACGCCTTCAACACGTCGCCGCATCCGCAATTGGTCTGCGTGACCAATGCCGTGATGCAAAACTGCCTCTTCGACGCCTCCGGCTACCACGCTTACGCCGGCACGATGGGCATCATGCTGGTGTCACCAAAAGATCTTACCATCCGCAACTGCACCTTTCGCAATCAGCCCGACTCTGGCAGCCACGACGAGGGTGGCATTGATTTTGAGGCCCGCGGTGATGGCTGCCTGATTGAAGGCTGCACCTTTCAAAACAACGCCGGTGCCGCCATCGAAGTGCTCGGCTTGCGCACGCCCCAGCCGCGCAACGTGCGTATCCACGGCTCGCGCTTCATCCAAAATAATTGGGCCAACAAGCTCGGGCCGGTGGAAATTTTTATTTGGGGTGCCAAAAAACCTTCGCCGGAAATTTGTTGCAGCACCGGCGCAATTCTCGACAACGGTTATGTTTTGCTGCCCGGCGTAAAATTTTTTACGAACCAGGCCCCGACGACAACACAGTGGACGGTGACGAACAACACCGGCTATTCCTCGGTCAAGGCGCTGGATCAGGCGATGCCGCTGAACAATCCACCGGTGGTCACGGCGGGCGAGGACATCGTTTCTGACCGTGCCGAAGTGCGATTGCTGGGCAAAGCCAGCGATGATGGCCGGCCGACGGGCAGAAAATTCGCCGTGCGCTGGGAGCTGCTCGAAGGCCCCGGTGCGGTCACTTTTAAAAATTCCGGTGCTGCCAAGTGCGATGCCGTTTTTTCTGTGCCGGGCGATTATCTTTTGCGGTTGGTTGGCGACGACGGCGAGCTGTGGACGAGCAGCATGGTGACGGTTCACATCGTGCCGCGCGGTGTCACTGTGGCAAAGGCGTGGGAATTCAACACGCCGCTCGACAAGCAAGGCTGGACGGATGCGGAGTTGGGAACGCAAGTCCGCACCAATAAAACCCAGACCGGCCCCGCCGCCAGCAATTCTGAAAATATTTCCTACCCGGTGCATTACGTTGCCGGCGGCTGTTACATCGTGGCTCTTGAAAATGCGCCGAACGCGCATCTGCTTTCGGCGGACAATTTGAACGTGTCGCTCAAGCGGCATAAAACGGTCCGGCTGCGCCTGCAAAACCACACTTCCGCCACACGCATGACGTTGCGTTTCATCACGTCGGCCGATCCGGTGTGGAACGAGGCGAAATCAATGAGCTTCGCTGTCACGCCCAACGACAATCAACAATCCAACTACACGGTGGATATGTCCGCGCTGCCCGGCTGGACGGGCGAGTTGAAGCAATTGCGGCTTGATTTGACTGGTGGCGAACCGGCTACGGGAACTTGCCGCGTCGATTACATCTGGATAGCGGATTTTTCTTCCGCACCGTGATGTTCGACATCCCGCCGGATATGTTTTCACGCGCGGTTGAAGCCGATGTGCGTTTTTCAGTTGTGATTTCCTTCCTGGCACCGCGCCGATTTAGGGCTGGCAACATTTAGTCTGCATTGACTTTTTCGGGCGCAAATGAAACCTTTCCAGCGCGCGCCTCCTGAATTTAATAGTAAGCAGGCGCAGAAAATATCTCGTGGCAGAAAAAGACGATTATTTATTGGACCTGCTGGTTGACCTCGGCTTCACCGATGCCGAGCACGTCGCCAAGGCCCGCGAGGAAGCCAGCGCCGCCGGCGTGGGCGTGGTGGATTTGCTCGTGGCCAACAAAGTCATCCGGCCCGGTGACGTGACGCAGGCCAAGGCGGCGCAGTTCGGCGCGGAAGTGGTGCACCTCGCGAACATGAAGATCGATGAAGAGGTCATCGCGCTGGTGCCGCGCGACATTGCCAAAAAATACCGCGTCATCCCTGTGTTCAAGAGCGAAGGCAAGGTGGGGGTTGCCATCGCCGACCCGTCCGACCTGAACACGCTCGACACCTTGCAGCATCTGCTCCACGCGGAGATCGAGCCGCGCGTGGCTTCCGAGCCGGACATCGAAACCGCGTTGAACAAATATTACGGCGGCGAAAAAAAATCCATGGACGCGGGCATCTTCAAGGATGTCATGCAGGAGCTGAGCGAAGAAAACGTCCATGTCGCCAAGGTTGAGGAGGTCGGCGAAGTCGAGGCCGACGCGCCACTCATCCGGCTGGTGAACCAGATCATCGTGGACGCGTTCAAGCTGCGCGCTTCAGACATCCACCTCGAACCGCTCGAAAAAAGATTCCGTCTGCGCTACCGCATTGACGGCATGTTGCAGGAGATGAAGTCGCCGCCGAAGCGGCTGCAGGCACCGGTCATCGCGCGCTTGAAAATCCAGGCGGGCATGGTCATCTCCGAGCATCGCGTGCCGCAGGACGGACGCATCCAGAGCAAGGTGGGCAACAAGCTGATCGATTTGCGCGTCTCGTGCCTGCCGACGAACCATGGCGAGAGCATCGTGATGCGTATCTTGGATAAGGAAGGTCTGCGTCTTGGTCTGGCGGAACTCGGTTTTTTGAGCGACGATCAGGCGACTTTTGAGCGCATCATCGCCTTGCCGGACGGAATCTTGCTGGTCACCGGCCCGACCGGTTCCGGCAAGACGACGACGCTGTATTCCTGCTTGAATTTCATCAACCGCCCCGACCGGAAGATCATCACGGTTGAGGATCCGGTGGAATATGTTTTGGGCGGCATCAACCAGGTGCAGGTCAACGACGTGGTGGGCTTCTCCTTCGCCACCGCGTTGCGCGCGATTCTCCGTCAGGCGCCGAACGTCGTGATGATCGGCGAAATTCGTGACATCGAGACGGCCTCCATCGCCATCAACGCGTCGCTCACCGGTCACTTGGTCTTCTCCACGCTGCACACGAACGACGCGCCCGGCGCGGTCACGCGTCTTGTGGACATCGGCGTGAAGCCGTTCCTGGTCGCTTCCTCGACGCGCTGCCTGATGGCGCAGCGCCTCGTCCGCAAAATCTGCAAGAAGTGCGTGGCTCCGTATGTGCCGACCGACGCGGAATTGAGTTCGCTCGGTCTCCGGCGCGACGACCTGAAAAGCGCCACGCCGCAAAAGGGCAGGGGTTGTTCCAATTGCAACAACACCGGCCATCGCGGGCGCATGGGCATCTTTGAGATCTTCGTGGTCGATGACGAAGCGCGAAAATTGATTTACGATCGTGTGCCGACCAATGTGCTGCGCGCCCGCGCGCGTGAGATGGGCATGCGGACGTTGCGCGAGGACGGCATCCGCAAGGTGTTGTCCGGCTTGACCACGCCGGAGGAGGTCATCCGCGCCACGGTCGGTGATGACGCATAAATTTTATGTCCTACTCGATGTCAGATCTGTTGCAGTTGATGGTGTCGGAAGGTGCTTCCGATTTGCACACCCGCGTCGGCACTGCGCCGACCATCCGTGTCCATGGCATTTTGCACCGCGTGGAAGGCCCGGCGTTGACGCCGGAAACTTCCGAGGAGCTGATGCGCAGCATCACGTCCGAGGAGCACATCCAGCAGGTGCGCGAGCGCGGGGGCGCGGACTTCGCGTTCGCGTTCGGCGAGGCGGCGCGCTTCCGCGTCAGCGTGTTCAAGGAAAAGGGCAATTTCGGCATGGTGCTGCGGCAGATTCCCAGCAAGATGTTCACCTTCGAGCAGATCGGGCTGCCGGACACGGTCAAGGAGCTTTTGTTCAAGCCGCGCGGGTTGATTCTGGTCACGGGGCCGACAGGTTCCGGCAAGACGACGACGCTGGCATCGTTGTTGAATTACGTGAACGAGACGCGCGAGGAAGTCCATCTCATCACGGTGGAAGACCCGATTGAATATTACCACAAGCAGAAGAAGGCGCTGGTTACGCAGCGCGAAGTGCATGTGGACGTGCCCAATTTTGCGGAAGCCCTGCGCCGCGCGCTGCGCCAGGATCCGGACATGATTCTGGTCGGCGAAATGCGCGATTTGGAAACGATCGAGGCGGCCATCACGGCGGCCGAAACGGGCCACTTGGTCTTCGGCACGCTGCACACCACCGGCGCGGCGAAGACGATCGACCGTCTGACCAACGCGTTTCCCTCCAACCAGCAGGAAATGGTGCGCATCCAGCTTTCGACCGTGTTGCAGGCGGTGATTTCGCAGCTCCTGATTCCGCGCATCGACAAGCCGGGCCGCGTGGCGGCGTTCGAGATCATGATCAACACGCCGTCCATCGCCGCGCTCATCCGCGACAACAAGACGTTCCGCATCCAGTCGGACATCCAGACTGGTTCGAAATACGGCATGGTGACGCTGGACGCATTTTTGATTGATAAATATCTTCAAGGCATGATCGCCCGCGAGGAAGTCATCAACAAGTCGCAGGACCCGACGACCATAATGGCCAAGCTGCAGGAACTCGACCTAGCGGCGTCGGTGAGTCAGGGGCGCAAATAATTTATTCCATGGCTGAAGAAATTTCAGATGCGTTGCTGAACCTGTTGCACGGACAGGGGACGCTCGACGACTTCCAGTTCGAGGAGCTTTCCGGCGAGATGCAGCGCAACGCCAAGCCGGCCATCCAGTTGCTGGAGGATTTCGGCATCATGAAGCTGAACGACATCCTGCATGTGATGGCGTCGGCACTCGGCACGACCGTGGTGAGCCTGAAGGAGCGGGAGATTTCGCCGGAGGTGCTCAAGACGATTCCGGCGAAAGTGGCGCAAATGTATTGCTGTCTCCCCGTCGGCGTGGATAACGGGGTGTTGCAGGTTGCCCTGGCGGATCCGCTCAACCCGCAGGTGGCCGATGAAATCCAGTTCGCCGCCAAGCGTGATGTGCAGATCGTCATCGCCGACCCGGCGGAGATTCGGCACGGCATCGAACGGCTTTACGGGCAGGAGGAGAATGAAAGTTTTTCGGAAATCCTCAAGGAGTTGGGCGACGAAAAACTGGCGATCGGCGCCTCCGCCGCCGGTGACGACGCCAAGGCCAACGAACAGCTGGCCAATCAGGTGCCCATCGTCAAGTTCGTGAATCTGGTGCTCCAGCAGGCGGTGATCGACCGCGCGAGCGACATCCACTTCGAGCCGTTCGAGACGGACTTCCGCATCCGTTACCGCGTGGACGGTGCGCTTTATGAAATGGCGCCGCCGCCGAAGCATCTGGCCCTGCCGGTCGCCTCGCGCATCAAGATCATGGCGAATCTGAACATTTCAGAAATGCGCCTGCCGCAGGACGGTCGTATCAACATCAACATCGGCGGCCGCCAGGTGGACTTGCGTGTCAGCACGCTGCCGACGGCATTCGGCGAATCCATCGTGTTGCGCGTGTTGGATCGGTCCTCGGTGAATCTGGAAATCGAGTCGCTCGGTTTTCCCAAATACGTCTATGACTTCGTCACCGAAGTCATCCAGCGGCCCAACGGGATTTTCGTCGTCACCGGCCCGACCGGTTGCGGCAAGACGACCACGCTGTATTCCTGCCTGCGCCGGGTGAACACGATCGATTCCAAACTGCTCACGGCGGAAGACCCGGTGGAATTCGACATCGAAGGCATCATGCAGGTGGCGGTGAACGAAGGCGTGGGCATGACCTTCGGCAAGGCGCTGAAATCGTTTTTGCGCCAGGATCCCGACATCATCATGGTCGGTGAAATGCGCGACTTGGAGACGGCGCAGATTTCCATCCAGGCGTCGCTGACCGGCCACTTGGTGTTGAGCACGCTGCACACGAACGATTCCCCCGGCGCGGTCACGCGTCTGGTGGACATGGGTGTGGAGCCGTTTCTGATCTCCTCGACGCTGATGGCCGTGCTCGGCCAGCGGCTGGTCCGCACCATCTGCAAAAATTGCCGGACGCCGTTTGAGCCTACGGAGCAGCAGCTGGCGTTGCTCGGGCTTTCGCCCCACGATTTGGGCGACAAAGTTTTCCATTACGGCCGCGGTTGCTCGACGTGCAACGACACCGGCTACAAGGGGCGCAAGGGCATTTACGAGCTGTTGATCATCTCTGATGCCATCCGCACGCTCATCAACGACCGCGCCCCGACCGTCGTCATGCGCCAGAAAGCGGTGGAACTGGGTATGGTCACTTTGCGCGAAGACGGCTTGCGCAGCATCTTCGATGGTGATACAACCATTGAAGAAGTCGTCAAATACACCTGATCTGTTCCGCCATGCCTAGATATAATTATGTGGCCCTCGACGCCCGTGGTAATGAAACCAAGGGCACCATCGAAGTCGGCAGCCAGAACGAGGCCATCGGCCGCGTGAAAGAGATGGGCTTTTTCCCCACGAAGATCGTCGAGGCGGACAGGGAGGAAAAAGTGGCGGCCAAGAAGTCCAAGGCCAAGGCACCGGCGGCCAAGCCCAAAGCGGGCGGGAAAAAGGGCAAGGGCCTGAACATGAACATCAAGATCCCCGGCCTCGGCGGCGGGGTGAAGCCGAAGGTCTTGACCACGTTCACGCGCCAACTTGCGACACTGGTGGACGCCGGCCTGCCGCTCTTGCGCGGGTTGCGCGTGCTGGAAAAACAGGAGCGCAACGCCAATCTCAAAAGCATTCTCGGTGAACTCGCCGTGTCCATCGAGGGCGGCAGCACGTTTTCAGAGGCGTTGGCGCAGCATCCGAAGGTTTTCAACAAGCTGTTCGTCAACATGGTGAAGGCCGGCGAACTGGGCGGCGTGCTGGAAGTGGTGCTGAAGCGGCTCGCGGAATTTTCCGAGAAGGCACAGAAGATCAAGGGCAAGGTCAAGGCCGCCATGTTTTATCCCTGCGCCGTGCTGATCGTCGCGGTGGGCATCATGGTTTTGCTGATGACCTTTGTGGTGCCGAAATTCAAGGACGTTTTTGCCGGCATGAACATCACCATGCCGGGCTTCACGCTGTTTGTCCTCGCGGTCAGCGACATCATCAAGAACAACATTCTCGGCACCTTGGGGGCGATAGCCGTGGTCGTCGTTCTGTTCTTGCTTTTCATCAAGACCAAGTTCGGCCGGCACATCTGGGATAAATTCCAGCTCATCATGCCCGCCCTCGGGCCGGTCATCAGCAAGGTGGCCATCTCGCGTTTCACCCGCACGTTGGGCACGCTCGTCAGCAGCGGTGTCCCCATTTTGCAGGCGCTCACCATCGTCAAGGAAACGGCCGGCAATGTCATCATCGCCAACGCCGTCGCCCAGGTGCATGAAAGTGTGAAGGAAGGTGAGACCATCACCGCCCCGCTCGAAGCCTCCCGCGTGTTCCCGCCGATGGTCGTCAGCATGGTGGACGTCGGGGAACAGACCGGTGCCTTGCCGGAAATGTTGCTCCGCATCTCCGATAACTACGAAGAGGAAGTGGACAACGCGGTCTCGGCCATGACTTCCCTGTTGGAACCGATCATGATCATTTTCCTCGCGGTCATGGTCGGCAGCATCGTCATCGCCATGTTCCTGCCGCTCATCGCCATGATCAGCAACTTGAGCGGTGAAGGCGACGGCGGCGCGAAAAAAGAATAACAACCGCCGGTGGCATCTTTTTACCGCCAAAACTTGACATTAACCTGCTTCATGCGTAAATACATTGTATACACAAAGCATGGGCGAACTATTTACATTTGACCCTTTATGGAGTTCGACTGGAATAATCCGCCTTTTGAGCTTGGTTCTTTGGCCCAGCGGGAAATAGAAGAGTCCTTTGAGGATCCGTTTGCGGTGCGATTGTTGCCGGATTCGCGCCGGTTTGCGGTGCAGGCGCGGTTTTTCAACCTCGGCCAGTCCGCTGGCGGCATCGGCATTTACAGCGTATATCGCACCAATGGCCGGTTGGTGCGGGTGCTGCTGGCCCGGCCGTTTGAGCCGGAAGAGCGGTTCTTCTATCAGCGCAAGATGGATCAGACGCTCGCTTAGTGCGTAGATTTTTACCGTGCAAACTTTTGCCAATTGGGAAGACGTGCCGATTTTCGACAGCGAAACGGCCGAGGCGGCGTTCTGGGTGGAGAACCGCCCGGACTTGCGGTTGATGGAAGCGGCCGTCTCTGGCAGTGCCGAATCGTCGGAGTCCGTCACCGTCACGCTGCGGTTCGATCCGCGGATGCTGGCGCGCATCAAGCGGCTGGCGCGCTCGCGGTATCTCAATTACCAGAGCATGGTCAAGCAATGGTTGAGCGAGCGCATGGAACAGGAATTACGCGAACGATGAAATATATGAAACCAGATTTTGCCAAACGAAGCCAAATTCGTCGCCGGGCGTTCACGCTCATGGAGTTGCTCGTTGTTATCTCCATCATCGGCATCATCGCCGGTTTTACCATCCCTGCCCTGCAAGCCGTCAAGCGCCAGCAGTTTTTACGGACCGCCACCGCCGAGCTGAACCACCTCCAGACGGCGTTGGAAAATTACAAGGCCCAATACAACACCTATCCGCCGGGGAACACTAATAACTTCCTGTTGAGCCAGCTTTACTACGAACTCTCTGGCACCCAAAAAGGTGCGGTGAATTATGTCACGCTCGATGGTGGCGCGTCGATTCCGGTCGCCTCGGTGATTCTGGCTTATGGCGTGAATGGCTTCATCAATTGCACTCACGGCGGCGGTGATGATGGGGCGGCGGCCAAGAATTTTCTGTCTGGGTTGAGTGCCAAGCAGATTTATTCTTCCATGACCAACAACAGTTATGGCAACCATGTTCCCAACACCACCATCCTCGTCACCTCCGTTGGCGGGCCGGATACCGTGTATAAACCGCTGGGGACTTCCGGTGTGAATCCCTTTCGCTACCGCTATCCCGGCGTCAACAATCCCAGCGGTTATGATTTGTGGATCCAACTGGTCATCGCCGGCAAGACCAACCTCGTCTGCAACTGGAGCCGGCAGGTGCAGATTAACAACCCGCTGCCTTGAGCCAAAAAATTTCTCAGACCTATGAAACGAATCGGAAATCGGAAATCGGAAATCAGGGTGACCGCTGCCTTCACCCTCACGGAACTGCTCGTGGTCATCGCCATCATTGGCATTCTCGCGGGGATGCTGTTGCCGGCGTTGTCCGCCGCCAAGACTGCCGCCAAGAAAGCCAAGGCCAAATCCGAGATGAGTTCCCTCGTCACGGCCATCCAGAGTTACGATGCCGACTACAGCCGGTTTCCCGTTTCCACCACCACGCAAAATACTGCCAATGCCGCCGGCAGTGATTTCACCTTCGGCGGCACTGTGCTGGGCACCACGGCAAACGCCGAGGTTATCGCTATCTTGATGGACATCACCAACACCACGGTTACTTCGGTCAATGCCAACCACCAAAAAAATCCGAAGCAGGTGAAATATCTCAACGCCACCACGGTGGATACCAATGTGACCTTGTCCGGGGTTGGCCAGCAAGATTTGGTCTATCGTGATCCCTGGGGTAATCCATATGTGATTTCGATGGATTTGAATTATAATGGCATGTGCGTGGACAGTTTTTACGGGCGAAACAATGTTTCGGTCGGCGGACTCAATGGGCTCGTTCAAGATTCAAGCATGGTGGCTCCCAATAATTGGGCTTATCGCGGCACGGTCATGATTTGGTCGGCCGGGCCGGATGGAAGAGTAAGCAATACCACCAAGGCCAATCAGGGAGTGAACAAGGACAACGTCCTGAGCTGGCAATAATTTTTGTGAACATTGTTCGCCGTCAATCTGGATTTACGCTGCTGGAGCTGCTTTTGGTCATCGGCATTCTCGGCATTCTCGCCGCGCTGGCGGTGCCGGCGCTCAAGAACATCGGCAAATCCCAGGTTCAGGTCAGTGCCGCGCGTCAGTTGATGGATGATGTCGGGCGCGCGCGCCAGCTCGCTATCAGCCAGCACACCACCGTCTATATGGTCTTCGTGCCGGCAATCTGGAATTTTTCGGTTAGTCTGCAAACGTCGGCCACGACCAATCTGTTGGACAAGCAATTCACCGGCTACAATTACCTCTCGCTCCGCTCCGTGGGCGACCAGCCGGGACGTAGTTCGACGCACTATCTTTCGGACTGGAAAGCGTTGCCGGAGGGTGCGTTCATCGCCACCAACAAGTTCAATCCCTATTACCTTACTAATTCCTATTCCATCAACGATGCCTCTGCGGGGGCGAGTTATCAAATCCATTCATTCAATACCAACAGTCTTCCGTTTCCGGCTGAAACCAACGGCAATATTTCACTACCCTACATCGCCTTCAACTATCTCGGGCAGCTTACGGTTCTGACTTCCACTGGAGAGCAAATGGCCTCGCAGGATGAATACATTCCGCTCGCGCAGGGCAGCATCATCTACGCCATCGATCCCAGCACCCGGGCGTTGCAGTGGAAGGCGCCGGATGTCGCGGAAAATCCGCCCGGCAACAGCACTAATTCCATGTTCACCCTCATTCACATCGACCGGCTTACCGGTCGTGCGGGAGTGTTGCAGCAAAAAGTCCAATGAAGTTTTCTCCGACAAATAATCCGCGCGCGATTTCGGCCTTCACGATGATCGAGATCGCGTTGTGTCTGGCCATCATCAGCTTTGCGCTCGTGGCCATCATCGGCGTGCTGCCGCTGGGGTTGAACACCCAGCGCGATGTCCGCGAGGCCACCGTCATCAGTCAGGACGCCAGTGTGCTGCTCGAGGCCATCCGCAGCGGTGCCAGCGGCTCGGATTTCCTGACGAACTACGTTTACAAGATCACCATCACCAACACCGTCACCACTTCCAACCAGAATTTTTCCGCCACCTACCTCACCAACGGCCTGCGTATCATCGGCCTGCTGAGCACGCCGGGCGATAACAATGACCGGGCCATCGCCTATGTGCGCTCCATCAGCGGGGTGGCCGCCGAAAAGCCGCCGCAGTCTGCCACCAGCGCGGTTTTTCAGGACACGTTCAGCTATCGGCTCGTGTGCGTGAATGTGCCGGTATTGCAACCGACTATCAATCCCAAGCTACAGAACAACCTGCACGAATTGCGGATGACGTTCATGTGGCCGCTGTTTGCCAACGGCAGCACTGGCAATGGTCGCCAGACGTTTCGCACCACCATCGCCGGCTTGCTGACGACCAACACGGCCTTTGTGCCGCCGCTCTATTTCTATCAACCGCAGACCTACGCGCCGTGACCAAAACACCTCCCATTTCCACCGCCCCGCCTCCGGTTTTCCGCCGCCGGACCGAGGCTTTTTCGATGATCGAATTGATGGTGGTCGTGGCGCTGCTCTCGCTCATCGTGCTGGCGCTGATGGCCGTGTTCAGCAGCACGCAACGCGCCTTTCGTTCCGCGGTCACGCAGACCGATGTGCTGGAAGGCGGTCGCGCGGTGATGGAACTGGTCACGTCTGATCTGCGCGCCATCGGCGTTTCCGGCGAAATCAGCAGCAACGCGGTGAATTTCATGGTCACCAGCAATCTTAGTAGTTATTTGCAGCCCCCGCTGTCGCAATCATTGCCCGGTAGCGCTTCCATCCGGCAAAATCTGCTGCAGGAGGTGTTTGTCTTGAACCATCTGAACACCGGTTGGTGGGGCGTTGGCTATGCCGTCAAGACGAACTACGCTGGCAACCTCTATTCGCTGTATCGGCTGCAATTTCCGACCAATGCTGTTGTCGCCGATCCCATCACGCTTTACACCAACCAGGTCTTTCGTAATTTCTTTCTGAATCCGCAAAACGGCAGCCATCTGCTCGACGGCGTGGTGCATTTTGTCGTGCGCGCCTATGACACGAACGGCACCTGGATTTCGACTAACTACCGGACCATGTCCGCGCACACCAATTCATTGAAGACGACCCGGATTTTCGCGTTATCGGGTGGCGAAGCCGGCTTGGTGATGTATAGCAATAATATTCCGGCGGCATTGGAGCTGGAACTGGGCGTGCTTGAAGACCGCACCCTGCAGCATGCTGAGTCGCTCCCGACCACGGCGTTGCGAAACCAGTATCTGCTGGACAAGGCGGGCAATGTCCACCTGTTCCGCCAGCGCGTGACCATTCCCAACGTCGATCCCACGGCCTACTGATGAAAATTCAATTTTCCCATCCCCATCACCGCCAGCGAGGCATCGCGCTGGTCATCACGCTCATCCTGCTCTCGGTGACGCTCATCATGGCCGTGGCGTTCATGGCCGTCGCCCGCCGCGAGCGCAACGCCGTGAACACCACCACGGACACCGCCCTCGCGCGGCTCGCCACCGATTCCGCGCTGGCCGCCGCCGAAGGCCGGATCATGGCCAATTATTTTGCCACCACCAATCCCTACAACTTCGGCCTGCTCGTCTCCACGAATTTTATTTCCAATCCGGCCGTGCCTTACAATCCAGTCGATCCAGCCTGGGCCATCGACATCCTGCCGCGCCCGCCGGTGTTTGTGGTCACCAACGCGGCCACCGGTGCGACCGAGTTCCGGTTCTATCTCGATGCCAACCGCAATGGCAAATACGACGGCAATGGCGTGGTGCCCAACGTGGACAGCAGCGGTGCCACCAACGGCACGGTTTTTGCCACCGGCGACCCCGAATGGATCGGCATGTTGGAGCTGCCCAATTTCAATCCGTTGAACAACAATAAATTCATCGCCCGCTATGCGTTCCTTGCCCAGCCCGTCGGCAACGCGCTCGACTTGAATTTCATTCACAACCAGACAAGAAGTGGAAATTTGCCTAATTTACCCAATCCATTCAGTGCGCTTAACGACGGCTACTTCCGCAATCAAGGTGTAGGTTCATGGGAATTGAATCTTGCGGCGTTTCTCGCCGATTTAAACACCAACCAGTGGGATCCTATCACCGCCCCATATCTTTATCGCCAGCCAGCCAATGATAATAGTGGTAACGCATTCAGCGATTCCCAGTCATTTCTGGCCTATCGTTGTGCAAATGATTATAACACTTTGGCAATTCCTTCGGCAAATATGGTTTCGGCCCTGACTACTAGAGGAATTGATGGTTATACAATTGGCACATTGATGACGACCACATTGTTACCGACTCTTTTGAGTCCAGCCATTCAAAATTGGGCTGGCTCCGACAACACTAACCATTTTTTTGCGCTGACATCCGACTTGTATGACCCGATCAAAAGCTCGGTCATATTTACCAACCATCTGGCTTTGGCAAGTGCCGGTGTCTCCACCTACGACAGCTACACGTTTTACCGGCTGCTGGAGCAGCTCGGCACCGACACCACGCCGGACGACACCCGGATGAATCTGAATTACAACAATCTTGATTCCAAGGGCGCGGTGGTGGCCGGCTCGGAAACGAACCTGATCGCATGGACGGCGCTGAGTTTTTTCACCAACGCCGCCAATCGGCTGCTGACCAATTACACCGCCAACTGGCTGGCCGCCGATTATCGCTCCTATGTAGCGACCTACAACATGACGAATGCGTTTGCATTCACCAACATTCCGGTGCTGGTCAGCAACCAGCTCGTCTATACGCCCGCCGTTCATCGCCTACTCCAGCTCGCGGCGAACATCTACGACGCCTCCACCAATTCGCCGTGGCCGTCCGTCTTCCGCCCGACGTTCCGGGTCCTGAATCAGGGTGGAATTAGAAATGTCTATATCACCGGTTACCAGCAGGTCACCAATGTGGTCGACAGCGCGGATGTGCAGTTGAAGATGCCGACGAACCTTCAGGCATGGGCCTCAGGGTTGCCAGCGGCGCAGCTAAATACTCTCTGCACGACCAATATCTATGGCGTTCCGTGGATCATCGGGGCCAAGAAAGGCCTGCCAAACTTCAACCAGTTTTCGATGCTCACCGACCTGCAGGTCACGCGCAAGTTGCAGGTCACCAAGCCGTCCATGACGGCGTCGTTGAGTCAGTTCCGCACGAACCAGATGTATGAGTTCAGCCTCACCAACCTGCTCGGCTGTTCGCTCTGGAATTCCTACACGTCCGCCTACACTGCCGCCGTATTAAACGGCATCGGCATCGTCGCCCGCGACAACCTCACGGTGCTGCTGACCAATGATGCGCCGGCTTTTGGCCGGCTGGGTTTCACCAATCTGCAACTGGCGATTAATCCTTATAGCACCACCGTCTGGGCGGGCACCACTTGGGCCACACCCGATCCTTCGGTGCTGCAATTGGATCATCACAGCAATTATTTTATCGTCCCGTTCACTTTCACCAACGCGTTCCTGACCAATGATGCCATCTATCGCTATGCAAATTTCAGAGATATTTACAATGTTAATCACCCAAATCCATATTTTGATCCCGATCCGAACGACACCATTTTTCAGACAAATGTTCAGACGCCGCCGTTGCCGCATTTTGGCCTGCTGATCACCAACCGACTACAGGTCTTTGTCCTCAACAGCGGTCATGTGATTGACTATGTCAGTTTCGACGGGCCGAAAACCTACCTCGATGTGAACACTAATCTTGCAGATCCGGACAGCGCCGCCACCGGCACGCCGGCGTATCTGTGGAGCACCAACGGTTACAACGGCGGGTCAACGCCGTGGGGCGTGATCAATCAGATAAACATCTCGATGGGTTCGGCCGGTTTGCCGGGCGGTGAGAAGTGGATTACAATGCCCAATCTCCCCGCCGGACTGCCGAATCCGACTCCCACCTTGGAGCAGACTTTTTTCAAGGCGTTTTTTGACACGGTCCCGGCGCATCCCGGCGTGCTGACTTATGGTGGCAAACTCTTCACCAATACGCTGCTGAAGATGAAGGCACCTTACGTGCCCACACGAATCATCACCAATCTGTTCAGCTGGCAGGCCAACGATCCGCTGGTGCATTATCTGGCCAGTGATCTGGAATATAACAACGGGCCGCTCGTCGGTAAGATAAGCAGCGCGGACATCCTCACGCTGGGCACCAATTTTCCGTCTTTGGATCTCACCAATTTGACCACGCCCTACTCGCCGTGGGGACAGGATTACTTCGCATTTCACGCGGCGCAAAACAACGGGAAGAAGGAAAATTATGTGCCGGCCGGAAAAGCGAACTGGCTGACGACGATCAAGGATTCGCTGGTGTGGCGGTCGGATTACTGGGATTTCCCGACCAATCGGTATCCGACGGTGGGCTGGCTGGGTCGCGTGCATCGCGGCACGCCGTGGCAGACGGTTTATCTCAAGGCCTCGGACATCATGGAGGACAGTTCTGGATATGGTCGCGATTCGTGGGCGAAATGGACGGGTAACACCAATTATTTTGACGCCACCAACGCTTTGCCGGCGCAGGATTTTGCGCTGTTCGACCTGTTCTCCACCGCGTTGAATCCCAACGCCACGCGCGGCACCATGCCCATCAATCTGGGCGGCGGCAGCGCCGATCCGGCGGCGGGCATTGCCGCGTGGTCGGCGTTGTTTAGCGGCATCGTGGCGCTGACCAACTCCTCCGCCGCGCCGACTTCCACCACCAATTCCTTCGCCCCGTGGATTGTTGAACCAGCCGGTGCGGGCGGCCCGAGTTCCGCGCTCTGGAACCTCGTGACCAACATCAATTTCGCGCGGGCGAACCTCACCAATCTGGACGGCGTCGTCGGTTCGTTTGAACACATCGGCAATATCCTCAAGGTGCCCGTGCTGACGGAGCAGTCACCGTTCCTGAACACGAACACCGTGCAGCAGCAGTTTGGCATCAGCGACGCGGTTTATGAATGGCTGCCACAGCAGATCATGAGTTTGCTGCGCGTCACCACCCTGCCGCGCTATGTGATCTATTGCTATGGCCAGGCGCTGCGCCCGGCGCCGAACAGCATCGTGACCGGCACGGCCAATTTCGGCATGGTCACCAATTACCAGATCATGGCGGAGAGCGCGGCCCGCGCGGTCGTGCATGTGAACCGCAATGTGGTCACCAATGCGCTCGGGGTGGTGACCGGCACGAATTATTCGACGGTGGTGGAAAGTTACAACCTGCTGCCGCCGCAGTGATTTTGAAAGCAGCAGTTGAAGCAAGTCATGGGCTGAACGCTGGCGGCGCGGGCCGGATGGCAATGGTGCCAGTCAGGGTATCCGGTGCCGGCGACTGGTGTTCGGCTGAAAGTGTGAGAGTGTTATGAAGATGCGATCGAGAATTTTAATCTTGTGTGCGTTGGCCGTGGCCGGCGCGTGGCTGCTCTGGCCGCGCGGTGGCGCGCCGTTGTCCGCCCCCAGGCCCATCGCCAAAGTTTCCGCTCCCGCCCGGCCCGCGCCGCCGGCAATCACTGACACCAATTTCACCGCCGCCAAGGCGGGTTCGCCTTCCGCCGCCAGCACCAACCGGCTGGCCTTCCGCCTTTCCAACACGCCGAAAACCATCGGCCAGCTCATGACCGACCGGCATGCGATTTTGCTCGCGAACGCCTTCATTGAAACGGATGTGAAGGCGGATCTGGCCATCCCCAAGCATTTGCGCGCCACCGGCGAACCCGGCGCCTACCTCGTGCAGGCGCGCGGCGCGATCAGCGCGGCGTTCCGCGCGGCGCTGGCCGGAGCCGGCGGGCAGGTGGTCTCCTATATCCCGAACAACGCCTATCTCGTGCAGCTCACCTCGGCGGGCGCGGCGGCGCTGGCCGGCAATCCGCTGGTGCAGGCGGTGCTGCCTTACGAACCTTATTACAAGGTGCAATCTTCGCTGCTCGGTCAGGCCGTGAATCAAAAGCCGTTGGAAGCGGGAACCTATCTCACCCTCGGATTGTATGGCAGCAGCGCGGCGGCCACGGAGGCGCAGATCGAAAAACTCGGCGGCGCCATCGTGTCGCGCGACCGCTCGCCGTTCGGCTCCCTTGTGCGGGTGCAGCCGCCGGCGGACTGGATCGCACTGGCGCAGTTGCCCGGCGTGCAGATCGTGGAACCGGCGCACTTGCGCGCGCCCGCCAACGATCTCGCCCGCGTGACCATCGGCCAGTCACCGACCACCATCAGCCCGCCCGCGAATGACTATCTTGGCCTGACGGGCAACAATGTGATCGTGGAATTGAACGACACCGGCGTGGATACGACCCATCCCGATTTGGCAGGGCGCGTCTTGCTGGATTCCGCCGGCAGCGGTGATGACACGGACGGCCACGGCACGCATGTGGCGGGCATCATCGCCGGCAACGGCACAAAATCCACGACGGTGACTTTGCCGTTTTACGCGCAGGGTTCGACCAATCCGGCCGTGGCGTTTCAATTCCGTGGCAAGGCGACCGCCGCCAAAATCTTTTCCGTCGGCGGCATCAACGGTGGCAATGATACGGCGGTGACTTACCCGACAGATTCTTATTTTCAGGAAACACCGGCCAAGACCAACGCGTTGATCTCCAACAACAGTTGGACCTATGGTGCCGGTGCCAACGAATACGACTTGGCGGCGGCCAGCTATGATGCGGCGGTGCGCGACGCGGTGCCGGAAGTGACCGGGCCGCAGCCGGTGCTGTTTGTGTTCGCGGCGGGCAACCACGGTGGCGGCGGCGATGGCGGCTCGGGCGGCAATTCGGACACCGTCGAGTCGCCGGCCACGGCCAAGAATGTCATCACCGTCGGCGCGCTGGAACAGAATCGTGGCATCACCAACACCTACGTTGACATCTTTGGCGTGGTGCATGAGCCGTGGTATGCGGGCACGGATACGGGCACGGAGGTGGCCAGTTATTCGGCGCGCGGCAACGTGGGCGTCGGCACGGAAGGCACGTTCGGCCGGTTCAAGCCGGACGTGGTGGCGCCGGGATCGTTTGTCATCTCCACGCGCTCAAGTCAGATGGTGAACACTTATAACTATTCCAACACCTATTATTATAACTTTCCAGATCCGTTTCCGTATGTGGATGCCACGCAAACGAATTATGCCTTCCAACTGCCGGTGCCGATCGGCACGGTGGGCTTGACGGTGACTATCGGGGCGAGTCCTTATTTCCCAATTTTGCCGTTTCCGAATTTGGATGTGTATTTCTCCTCCACCCAGCCAGCGCCGGGGCCGGGAAATGGATTTGATTTAAAGGTGACAAACAATACGACGACCATGCCACCGGCGGAACCGCCGGGCTATGTGCAGGCGTTGAACGGAAAATTTTTGTATGTCAACGTGTTCAACACGACGGGCACCAATGTGGATTTTTCGGTCACCTACAGCGTCACCGTGACGAACGACTACAACTTGGTGATCGCCGAGAGCAATCTCGATAATTCGCTGGGGCCGTGGTATCGCTATGATACCGGCACCAGCATGGCCACGCCGGCGGTGTCCGGCATGCTGGCCTTGATGCAGGAATATTTCAACAGCAAGGGTTATCCGACGCCGAGTCCGGCACTGTTCAAGGCGATGGTCATCAACGGCGCCCGCGAGGATGGCAACTACGGCTATGCCGTCAACGGCGGCATGAACATGGAAGGCTGGGGGTTGGTCAATCTGACAAATTCGCTGCCCGCCTCGCCGGTATATACCGGCGGCTCGCTCAACAACGCTTTCGGCGCGCTGACACCGTTGTTTTTCGCCGACCAGAATGCCTCCAATGTGCTCGCCACTGGCGACAGCCGGACTTACACCGTGAACGTGCCGGCGGCCTCGCAGGGACTGCCGCTGCGGGTCACGCTGGCGTGGACGGATCCGCCCGGCAATCCGGTCTCCGCCGTCAAGCTCGTCAATAATCTGGGATTGATCATCACCAACCTGACCACCGGCCAGATTTATTACGGCAATAATTTCGACACCACGCATCCGCCCTACACCCGCGCGTCCCGGACCAATGACCTGCCGGCGTGGGACTCGGTCAACAACGTGCAGAACGTCGTCATCCCGCCTTCGGCCGGCACCAGCTTCTCGGTCACGGTCATCGGTCAGAGCGTGAATGTGAACGCTGTGACCACCGAACAGACCAAAATCGTGCAGGATTACGCGCTGGTGATCGCCAGCGATGACGCCGCCAACGGCGGCATCACGGTGTCGGCGCCCGTGGCGGCGCAGGTGCCCGAGCAACGGATCACTTATATCACTGGCAACACTGCGCTGTTGTTCAATCATTATGCCGGAGCCAACGCGCCGCTGTTGAGCACCAACACCGTGGCGTTCGGGGCCGGCGCGGGTTATGTGCCCAACGCCGCGCTGTCCATTGGCCAGACCAATCAATGGCATTTCTACGTCATCACCAACAACACGTCTTACACCAACGCCGCGTTCGTGACGTTCATCCCCAGCACGGCGGCGATCCCGCGCGAAGGCGTGTTCGCCAACTCGACTTACAACTCCACGCTGCCTGAGGCCAATCTGGATATTTATGTGGCGACCACGCTGAGTGACGCGAATGCCGCCAATCTGCTCAATCTGGATCCGACCGTGCTGCAGAACTGCATCAACGGCACCAGCGGTGACAGCGCGAATGTGGCGCGGGGCGGCACCAAGTTTGTGACCTTCAGCAACGCGCAGCCGAACCAAGTTTACTATATCGGTGTGAAAGCAGAAGACCAAATGGCCGGCGAATACGCTTTTCTGGGCACGTTCAGTTTGAATCCGTTTAGCTCCATGGATACGAACGGCAACGAATATGTCACCGGCATCATCGTGCCGGCCAGCGGCCCGACGGATGGCAGCAACTGGCAGCCGCTCGGTCAATATGTCTTAGGTTTGGCGTTGTATCCCATCGACGTGCGGAATGTCATCGTGACCAATTCCTTTTCGAGCCAAAATTTTGGCGACTTGCTAGGTTTCCTGAGCCATGACTCGGCAGGAAAATTTCCTTATGCCACCTTGAACAACCACAATGAGATGTGGGGTCCCGGTAATTTCACTTTGAATTACGATGATGGCGTGACCAATGGCATGGTAAACATGATCCGGTCGGACGGTCCCGCCACCTTGCAGAATTTCACCACCAGCGCCGGTGCCGGCGTCTGGGATTTGACAGAGATCGATGATCTTTACACGCATACCAGCACCGTGACCAGCATGCTGATCAAGCTGGAGCCGCATCAGCCCACCAACAAGCTCACTCAGATCACCATCCAACCCGGTGCCTGGTATTATGATTATATCGATGTGCCGGTAGGGGTCACCAATCTGTTGATTGTCGCCACCAACGTGACGCCGCCTTACAATCAGGGCATCCTGATGGCTTTGCGGTATGGCAACCTGCCGACCACGAACAACAATCTGATCATCAAGACGCTGGATCAGGGACCGAATCCACCGGGCAACACGATAAACGTCTCGTCGCCGACGCCGGGTATTTATTACGTCGGTTTCTTCAATCCGTCCGCCACCGCCGTGGACGTGTTATGGGGTTATTTCTTTAGTTTCGATGCCTCGGCGCTGACGACCGTGAGCTTTCCCTCGGGCGGCCCGGTGCCGCTGCTGGATGACGCAGTGACAACGGACTCCATCAACGTCACAGACACCCGCGTCATCGAGGGCTTTAGTGTCGGCCTGCGCGTGGATCATCCGCGCATCTCGGATCTGACGTTCACTTTGATCGACCCGAACAACAATCGTTATCAGCTGATGGAAAATCGTGGTGGCACCACCACCAACGGCTGTGGCCTGACCGTGATAACGACGAATATCGTCAACGTATCAGCTAATGGTAATTGGCAGCCGAACACGAATGTCATTAATGTCGGGTTTAACTCCGGTTCTTTCCCGATCACCTACAATTTTTACACCGCCCCTGACGAGATGTGGGTCTATTACGGCACAAATGTCGCCCCGGCGATGCAGATATATGACACGGGTTATATCAACAATCCGCCCAATCCCGTTGGCCCGCCAAGTGCGACCAATACGATTCCTAAAACGATCTCGGTTAGTTTTCCGCCATCGGGAGTTCCGCCGAATTCGACGTATATCACCGTTGTCATGAACAAGAACGCGGTGACTCCGCGGGGAACGGCGTGGGTTTACACGGCTGGCGGTGTGCTTACCAACTACGAATACCTTGCCTTTACCGAAGATACCAATCTGACGACCACGCCGATCAAATTTGCCCCCACTCCCTATGTGCCGTTGACCCCGGGTAATTTTTATTATCAACCTGAGCAATCCCTGTCGCCGCTCATCGGCACCTACGCTTTTGGTAACTGGCAGTTGGAAGTGTTGGACAACCGCGCCGGCGCGACCAATCCATCCCCGACACTTTTGAGTTGGGAACTGAACTTTGTCTTTCCCAACTTGACCGCTCCGGTCACCGCGCATCTGGCCGCCCATGGCGCTCGCACCGCTTCCACAGTTGTCGCTGGGGTTGGTAATACCAACAATGTCAGCCGGCCAACGCAATTTTCATGGGATGCTGCCGTGGGCGCCAACTATCAGGTCCAATGGAAGGACAGCCTGACCGCACCTTGGAACACCGTCACCAATCCGGTCACCACCATGGTCAACGGCGTCGTGACTTTTGTGGACGACGGCTCGCAGACCGCCGTGTTAAACGGCTCGCGGTTCTATCGGATTGTGCAAACGGGCGTGGGCGTGAGCCAGGCTTCCCCTTTGTCGGTTGATGCCGGGGTGCGGTGAGGTTGGAAATTTTTCCGGCAACTCCGGCTTTGCATTTTTCGCCGCTTGGCGTAGTGTGATTTTTCGTTTCGACGGAAAATTCGCACCATGAGCAAGGAATTCATCAAGATCGGCGGCGCGCGCGAGCACAACCTCAAGAACCTCTCGCTCTCCATTCCGCGCGATAAGCTGGTCGTCATCACCGGCCTCAGCGGCAGCGGCAAGTCGTCGCTCGCCTTCGACACGGTCTACGCCGAGGGCCAGCGCAAATACGTCGAATCGCTCTCCGCCTACGCGCGGCAATTTCTCGATCAGTTGCAAAAGCCGGATGTGGATTTCATCGAGGGCCTGTCACCGGCCATCGCCATCGAGCAGCGCAGTTCCGGCAGCAGCCCGCGCTCCATCATCGCCACGACGACGGAGATTTACGATTACCTGCGCCTGCTTTACGCGCATATCGGCAAGGCGCATTGCCCCGAAACCGGCGTGCCGATCTCCACGCAGAGCACCAGCGACATCGTGGACAAAATCCTCGCGCTGCCGGCGAAAACCAAAATCATGTTGCTCGCGCCGGTCGTGCGCCGGCAGAAAGGCGAGTTCCGCGACGTGTTCGAGCGCTTGGCGCGCGAGGGCTTCGTCCGCGTGCGCGTGGATGGCGAAATCATGGAACTGGGCGAAGAGGCCGCACGCATCAAGCTCGACAAGAAAAAATTCCACAGCATCGAGGCGGTGATCGACCGACTGGTGATCGACGAAAAAATCCGCATCCGCCTCGGCGATTCCGTCCAGACCGCACTGCGCCTCGGCGAAGGCGTGATGTTCACGCTGCATCAGTCGCCGGTCGGCGATACCGCGACTTGGATCGAAACGCTGCATTCCAACAAGATGTGTTCGCCGGCGACCGGCAAGAGCTATGACCCGCCGACGCCGAAGCATTTTTCCTTCAACGCCCCGTCCGGTGCGTGCCCGGTCTGCCACGGTCTCGGGCAGAAGATGGTTTTCGACGAGCACCTCGTCGTGCCCGATGCCGATGAGCCGCTCGAAAGCGCCATCCAGCCGTGGCGGCGCGCGGGCAAGCGGATGAACATTTATTACAAGGCGATGCTGCGTTCGGTCGCCGGCCATTTCAACGTGGATTTGCAGACGCCGTGGAAGGATCTACCGGAGGATTTCAAAAAAGTTCTGCTCAGCGGCTCCGGCGAGGACAACGTGGAGTTCAAGTTCTGGCGCGCGGGCAAGGTCAGCAGCATCGACCGACCGTTCGAGGGCGTGCTGCCGAATCTGGAACGCCTCGCGACGGACAGCGAAAGCGAATTTATCCGTAACCGGCTCAAGGCCTACATGGCACCGGAATTTTGCGATGCCTGCGGTGGCAAGCGGTTGAAGCCGGAAATTCTCGCGGTGACTTTGGGCGGCGAAGAATTTGTTTCCCAACTCAAAACTAAAAACTCAAAATCCAAAACTCTCAAAATCCCCGGCCAGTCCATCATGGATGTCTGCGGGCTGTCGGTGGAAAAGGCGGATGAATTTTTCACCGCGCTCAAGCTGACGGAGTTTGAGCAGAAGATCGCCGGCGAAGTCATCAAGGAGATCCGCGCGCGCCTCGGCTTTTTGAAAAATGTCGGGCTTGGCTATCTCACGCTCGACCGCGAGAGCGGCACGCTGTCCGGCGGCGAGGCGCAGCGCATCCGGCTCGCCACGCAGATCGGCGCGGCGCTCGTCGGCGTGCTTTACGTTTTGGACGAGCCGAGCATCGGTTTGCACCAGCGCGACAATGACCGCCTGCTCGCCACTTTGAAAGGTCTCCGTGATTTGGGCAACACGGTTTTGGTGGTCGAGCATGACGCGGATACGATTCGCGCGGCGGATTACATTTTGGATTTGGGGCCGGGCGCGGGTGTTCACGGCGGCGAATTGGTGGCGGCGGGCACGTTGCCGGAAATTCTGGCGGCCCAAAAATCGCTCACCGGCCAATACCTGACTGGCGAACTAAATATTCCGGTGCCGAAAAAACGCAACGCGCCGTCGGAGGATAAGGGCTGGCTGGAAGTCATCGGCGCGAAGGAAAACAATCTGCAGAACATCGACGTGCGGATTCCGCTCGGCACGTTCACCTGCGTCACCGGCGTGAGCGGTTCGGGCAAGAGCACCTTCGTGAGCGACATTTTGCAGCGCGCGCTGTTCCGTAAATTTTACGGCTCAAAGGAAAAGCCCGGCGAACACAAGGCGCTGCGCGGGTTTGAATCGCTCGACAAGGTCATCGTCATCGACCAGTCGCCTATCGGCCGCACGCCGCGCAGCAACCCGGCGACCTACACCGGCATGTTCAACCACATCCGCGACCTGTTCGCCAAGCTGCCGACGGCGAAAGTGCGCGGCTACGAGCCGGGCCGGTTCAGCTTCAATGTGAAGGGCGGGCGCTGCGAGAAATGCGAGGGCGACGGCGTGCTGAAGATCGAAATGAATTTTCTGCCGGCGGTGTATGTGACGTGCGAGGCGTGCAACGGTAAGCGCTACAACCGCGAGACGCTAGAGATTGCCTACAAGGGAAAAAACATCGCGGATGTGCTGGACATGACGGTGGACGAGGGCGTGGATTTCTTCCGCGCGGTGCCGAAAATCCTTGCGCCCATCGAGACGCTGGCGCAGGTCGGGCTGGGCTACATTCGGCTCGGTCAGCAGGCGACGACGTTGAGCGGCGGCGAGGCGCAGCGCGTGAAGCTGGCCACGGAACTCGCCCGTCGCGCGACGGGCCGCACGCTTTACATTCTGGACGAGCCGACGACCGGGCTGCATTTCCATGACGTGGCGAAACTGCTGGAAGTGCTGTTCAAGCTGCGCGACACCGGCAACACGCTCGTCATCATCGAGCACAATCTGGACGTCATCAAGACGGCGGACTGGATCATCGACCTTGGGCCGGAAGGTGGAACCGGTGGCGGCCGGATTGTGGCCGCCGGGCCGCCGGAAAAAATCATCCACGTTCCCGCCAGCCACACGGGCCATTATTTGAAAAGCGTGCTGGCGTGAGCGGGAGTGCGGCGCAGCAACGCCGCCCCACCACGCGGCCAGATGCGCATTGGAACTTCTGGATTTCCCGCTTTTTTCCCCGCGCCAAGTCGTTTAGATTCGGCTCATGCGTTTTCTCCGGCGATGGCTGCTGATTTTCTCCGCGCTTGTTTTGGGCGGCGGACAGCTCTTCGCCGCGTCTCGCGAGGATCGCGCCTACACGGCGGCGGTCGCGGCGTTTCAAGACGAGGTCTGGGATCGGGCGGACACGGAATTCGCCCAGTTCCTCGATCGCTTTCCCAAGTCAGGCCACCGGGCGGAGGCGGTGCTATTTCAGGCGCAGGCGCGGTTCAAGCAGGGAAAATTTGCCGATGTCATCGCCCTGTTGAACGTGCAGCGGGACCGGGCTGGCGCGCTGGCGGACCGGTATGCTTATTGGGTGGGCGAGGCGCAGTTCGCCCAAGGCGATTTCGCGGCGGCGGTGGCGTCGTTCACCGCGCTGGCCGGCGCTCCGGCGGAATCGTCCTTGAAACTGACGGCGGCCGTGGAGGCGGCAAACGCGCTGGAAAAACTGGGCGACGCGCGGCGGCTCGAGGAATGGCTGACGGCCACCAACGGAATTTTTGCGCGGACGGCGGAACTGGACGCCGCCAACGAACTGGTCGCGCGCGGCCGCCTGCTGCTGGCGCAGTCGCGGTATGCGCGGCAGAATTTTTCCGGGGCACTGGAGATTTTGAAGCGGCTGAATCCCCGGTCGCTGCCGCCGGACTTGGACTGGCAGCGGCTTTATCTGGTCGCCCGCGCAAAGCTCGGGGCCGGCGAGTTTGACGGCGCGCTGGCGGCGACGACGAATCTGCTGGCGGCGCAGAAAAATCCCGTTCGCGTGGCCGATGCGCTGGCCCTGCGCGGAACCATCTTGGAAAAACTCGGTCAGCCGGCGGCGGCGATCAGCACCTGGTCGGAGAGCCTGGCTGGTGGCGCGCCGGCGGCCAGACAGCAGGAGGCCATCCTCAAGATTTCCGCGCTGGCGCTGGCGCAAAACAATATTTCCGACGCGGTGGCGGGGCTGGAAAAATATCTTGCGCGCGGGGCGGATCCGCAGAGCCGGGATCTGGCGCTGTTCACGCTCGGCGAACTGAACCTGAAAAACTTTTCCGACAGCAATCATCTGGATCTGGCCCAGGCCCGGTTCAATCAACTGCTGGTTTCGTCCAACGGCACGCCGCTGGCGGCCCGAGCCTTTTTGGATCGCGGCTGGTGCCGCTGGCTGGCCGGCGATGCGGCGGCGAGTCTGGCTGATTTTCAGGCGGCGGCCGGGCACCTGCCGGAATCGGAGGAGCAGGCGGTGGCAAAGTTCAAGGCCGGTGACGCGCAGTTCACGCTGGAAGATTTTGCGGGTGCCCGCGAAAGCTACCGGGCGGTCGCCACCGGTTATACCGGCCTGCCGGCGGTCCAAAAATCTCTCGTTGACCGCGCGCTTTACCAGATCGTGCGGGCAGATCTCGAGTTGCACGACACCGGGGACGCCGAACGGGCCATGCAACAGTTGCTGGAAAGATTTCCCGACAGCGAACTGGCGGACAACGGTCTGCTGCTGGTTGGCGAGAGTTTTTCGGATTTCAGTTCGCCGGTGCGGGCGCGGGAAGTGTTCGAGCGTTTCAACACGCTGACGCGCGCTTCCGAACTCAAGCCGCAGGTGGAGCTGGCGGTGGCGCGCACGTATGAGCGGGAACAAAAATGGCCGGTTGCCGTGGCCCGGTATGAGGCGTGGATCAAAAATTATCCGATGAATGAACTGCTGCCGCAGGCGCAATACGCCCGCGCCTGGGCCGATTTCCAGGCAGGCAACGAAACCAACGCCTTCAGCCTGTTTTCGGCGTTCACCGTGCGGTTCCCGACGAACGAGTTGGCGCCGCTGGCGCAATGGTGGGTGGCGGATCATTTTTTCCGCGAGGCCAATTATGTCGGGGCCGAGACGAACTACGAATTCGTGTTCCAGAATCCCACGTGGAAAGGTTCGACCCTGTTTTATCCCGCGCAGTTGATGGCGGGGCGTGCGGCGGCGGCGCGGCTGGGCTTTTCGGACGCGGCGCGCTATTTCACCGGCCTGACGGGCGACACGAACTGTCCGTCCGCACTGGCCACGCAAGCGATGTTTGCCTACGGCAGCGTGCTGATGCGCATGGATCCGCCGGATGCGAACCGGCCGCTGGCCAATTTTGAACTGGCGACGAATGTCTTTGCCCAGATCTGTGCCGCCAACCCGACCAACGAATTCGGCGCGCAGGCGGGCAGCGAACTCGGTGATTGCTGCCTGCAACTTGGCGCGTTCGACGCGGCCACCAACATCTACGCGCAGGTGGCGGGTTCACCTTATGCCGGCACCGGGCTGCGCAGCCGCGCGCGCGTCGGGCTGGGACTGGCGCTGGAAAAAAAGGCCGCGTTGCTGTCGCTGCCGGACCGGCCCGCGCTGCTGAAAGCCGCCTTGGATACTTATCGCGACGTGCTTTACACCACCAACGACGTGGCCGATCCGTTTTGGGTCAAGAAGGCGGGGTTGCAGGCTTTGCCGTTGATGATGACCCTGAAGGACGGCAACGTGGACAAATTTTTTGAGCGGCTGGAACACTGGCTGCCGCAGTTGAAGGATTCTCTGGAAAAGAAAAAACTGTCCCTGGGGGTTTCCAGAAATTGACGCCAAAAAACGCCGTCCCGGTTTCGTGGAACGGCGTTTTTGCTTTTAAGGAATCAAATCCAGTTCCGCTTCAGCATCCACATCTTGATGAGCTGCGTCAGGCCGACGTAGCAGATCAGGGTGATTCCCAGCAGCGGCCAGAACTGCCACGGCAGCGGCACAAAACCCAGATATTGCGCCAGCGGCGAATACGGCAGCACCGCGCCGACGAGCATGATGGCCAGCGTCGTCATCGTGAGCTGCCAGCTTGCTCGCGACTGGATGAACGGGATCTGGTTCGTGCGGATGACGTGGACGATGAGCGTCTGCGTCATCAGCGATTCCACGAACCAGCCGGTGCTGAACAGCGCAGCGGCGTAGGTGTGGTCGGAGTCGGGCGCATTGGCAAAACGCTTCGCCAGTTCCGGTATCGCCGGCACGAGGTCGAGGTTGCTGCATTTGAAATAAAAATACATCAACGCATAGGTCGTGTAATCGAAGATCGAGCTGATCGGCCCGATGAAGATGATGAACTTCGCGATCTCGCCCATCGCCCACGGCCGTGGCTTGGAGATGACCGCCGTGCCGACGTTGTCGGTGGGGATTGGCACCTGCGAAAAATCGTAGAGCAGGTTGTTCGTCAGCACCTGGATCGGTTGCATCGGCAAAAATTTCAGCCACGCACTCGCGCCGAGCACGCTGAACATGTTGCCGAAGTTCGAGCTGGCACCCATGCGGATGTATTTCAGAATGTTCACGAAAACCTTGCGGCCTTCGAGCACGCCCTCTTCTAGCACCATCAGATCTTTTTCCAGCAAGATCATGTCGGCGGATTCCTTGGCGATGTCCACGGCGTTGTCCACGGACAAACCGACGTCGGCGGCGCGTAATGCAGGCGCGTCGTTGATGCCGTCGCCCATGAAACCGACGACGTGCTTGTTTTTCTGCAACGCCTGCACGACGCGTTTTTTGTGCGCCGGCGACAGGCGCGCGAACACGTCCGTCGTCTCGACTTCCTTGCACAGCTCGTCTTCCGTCAATTTTTCCACCTGACTGCCGAGCAAAATCTTTTCGGCGTGGATGCCGACTTCGCTGCACACCTTGCGCGTGACCAGATCGTTGTCACCGGTGAGCACTTTCACGGTGACGCCGTTCTGCCGGAGCGCGGTGATGGCTTTGGCGGCGGAATCCTTCGGCGGATCCAGGAACGCGAGATAGCCAGTCAGCACCAGATCGCTTTCGTCGGCCTTCGTGAATGTCGTCTGCGCACCGAGCTTTTTGGTCGCCACCGCGAGCACGCGAAAACCGTCTTCGCTCAAATCGTTGACCTGCTGCACGAGGTCGCCGACGAGGATCGGTTCCATCGGGAAAATCTCGCCGTCGCTTTCAAAGTGTGTGCATTTGGCGAAAACCGCTTCCGGCGCGCCCTTGGTGAGCAGTTCGCGTTCGCCGGTCGGCAATTCGATGGCCACGGACATCATGCGGCGCGAGAAGTCGAACGGGATCTCGTCCACCATCTTGTATTTTTCCACGCCGAGTTCGCCGTGCAATTCCTTGTATTTCAGCACAGCGCGGTCGAGCACGTTTTTCAAGCCGGTCTGGAAATGGCTGATGAGGTAGGCGTCGCGCAGCACGGCGTTGCTCTCGTTCTTGAACACGTCCACATGCAGTTCGAGGATGACGTGGTCGATTGTCAGCGTGCCGGTCTTGTCGGTGCAGAGCACGTCCATCGCGCCGAAGTTCTGGATGGAATTCAATTTTTTTACGATGACTTTTTTCTTCGACATCGCCAGCGCGCCCTTGGAAAGACAGACGGACACGATCATCGGCAGCATTTCGGGCGTGAGGCCGACGGCGACGGCCATCGCGAAGAAAAAGGCATCCTTCCAGTTGTGCTTCATCAGGCCGTTGATGAAGAACACCATCGGCACCATCACCAGCATGAACGTCAGCATGAGATAGACGAATTTTTTCACGCCCTTGTCGAAGGCCGTTTCCGTCTGCTGGCCGGAAAGGCTGCTCGCCATTTTGCCGAAATAGGTCTGCGCGCCGGTGGCGACGATGACGCCGGTGGCCGCGCCGCTCTCGACGCTTGTGCCAAGGAAGCAGATGTTGGTGTGCTCGATAGACGAGACGCCGGTGCGCGTGTCGGTGGCGTCGTGTTTTTCCACCGGCAGCGACTCGCCGGTAAGCGTGGCTTGGATGATGAACAAATCCTTCGCCGCGATTAGTCGCACGTCACCGGGAATCATGTCGCCGGCGGACAATTTCACCACGTCGCCGGGCACGAGTTGTTGCAGCGGGATTTCCTTTTGCTGTCCGTCGCGCAACACCGTGGCGGTGACCTTGATCATCGCCTTGAGTTTGGCGGCGGCATTGCCGGCGCGAGTTTCTTGCACTAGGCGCAGCGCCACGCCAAGAATAACCATCGCCAGCATCACAGTGCCGCCGGGGATGTCATCGGTGGCAAACGACAGGATCGAGAGCACGGTCAGCAGCACCACCAGCGGATTGCGCACGGCGGTCCATAGCCGGTGCAACCATTCGTGCTTCCGTTCATGTGCGACCTCGTTCGGCCCGTATTTTGCCAGACGCGCCTCAGCCTCGGCTTCCGTCAGGCCGGTGGGCGAGGAGCCGAGTGCTTGCAAAACGGCGGCGGTATCCCGCGTGGCGGCCTCGCTGAGGGCGTCAATGGCGCGTGTGGTGTTCAATGGATTGGTGATAGCCATGTTATTGAGCGGTTAAATTAACGAATCGCAATGGAAACGACAGTGACGATTCTGTGCCATTTTGCTTGCGGCCAATATTTCGGGCAAGCTTTCGCGAAAAATATTTAGTCCTCAAGCTTGACGCAAAACGGGTGAAAAGGTATTTGCCAGCGTGGTTTTTTCCGAAAGCCATTTGCCCCGGCCATGAAAATCCGACCAGCCTCAGTCGTGTTCGCGCTGCTCGCCGCTATATTGCCGGCGGCGGCGGAGGACAGCACCAATTCCCCGGCGGCGGAACAGAGTTGGAACTGGCACGTTCAGAATACAGAAATCGTCCAAGGCTATCCGGGTTTTCCCTCAAAGTATTCCGGGCCCAACAGTCTGCCATCCGGTGGTGAGACGCGCGAAACTGTTTCGCTGGATGTGATGGCCGGTGTCCGTTTGTGGCCCGGTGCCGAGGCGCACATTGACGGCATGATGTGGCAGGGCTTTGGCATCGGCAACACGACCGGTGCGGATGGTTTTCCCAATGGCGACGGCGCGCGACTTGGCACCACCGATCCTAATGGCACCATCGCACGGCTGTTTATCCGCCAGACCTTTGGTTTCGGCGGTGAACCGGAAAACATCGAAGATGATCAGCTCACGCTGGCCGGCAAGCAGGATGTCTCTCGACTCACGCTCACGATCGGCAAGTTGAGCGTCAAAGACGTTTTCGACAACAACGCCTACGCCAACAATCCGCGCACTCAGTTCATGAATTGGGCGTTGATGGCCAATGAGGCGTGGGATGTGCCGGCGGATGCGCTCGGTTATACCACCGGCATGGCCGCGGAACTCAACCGACCGAACTGGACGTTGCGCTACGGTTTTTTCCAGATGCCGCGCGTCTCGAACGGCTTGACGGCGGATGACCGGATTTTCAAATGGCCGTTTGACGCTTCGGCGCATGATGGTCCGCTGTGGCGCACCTGGGGCATGGTCACAGAACTGGAGCATCGCCACACGTTACATGGTCATCCTGGCGTGGTGCGGGTGCTTTCGTTTTTGAACTATGCCCACATGGGCAGTTATCAGGCCGCGCTTACCGTGCCGGGCGCGGACATCACGCAAACGCGCGACTACCGCACCAAATACGGTTTTGGTTTGAATCTCGAACAGGAGGTCGCCAAGAATGTCGGCGTCTTCTCGCGGCTCGGCTGGAGCGATGGCAAGAATGAGGGTTGGGCTTTTTCCGACGTGGATCGGACGGCGACCGCCGGTCTCAGCATCAAGGGCGAAGCGTGGCAACGACCGGACGACACCTTTGGTCTGGCCGCCGCGTTTAATGGCGTTTCCAAAGTGCATCAGGAATTTTTCGCGGCTGGCGGCACGGGCATTCTCGCGGGTGACGGCAATCTGAATTACGGCTGGGAGAAAATTCTGGAAACTTACTACGACTTCAAAATCTGGAAAACCTTGCACAGCTCGCTGGATTACCAATTCATTGACAATCCGGCTTTCAATCGGGATCGCGGGCCGGTGTCCGTCTTCGGGGCGCGGGTGCATTGGGAGTTTTGACGGCTGATTCCACTTCTTGCACGGTTTGGCCAAATCGGCTACCGTAAAGTTGTTCGGGGAGCCAAATCGCCTTTTGGGCGACGCTGAGAGTTCGGTGCGGGAGCACCGATGACCCGTGAACTTGATCCGGATAATGCCGGCGCAGGAATTACCACTCTCTCCGGCTTTCCTTCCAAAAATTATGATCGCATCCAAAGAATCGTTCGAGCCGCACAGCAGCGAGCAGTTGCCCAACAGCAAGCGCGTCTATGTTGCGGGTCAACTTCATCCCGACATCCGCGTGCCGATGCGCCAAATCACGCTCACGCCGACGAAGATCAACGAGTGCGATGTGCGTCCGAACAAACCCGTGCGCGTCTATGATTGCTCCGGGCCGTGGGGTGACCCCGCGTTCACCGGCAAATCCGAGGAAGGTTTGCCCGCGCTGCGCCGCGATTGGATTCTCAAGCGCGGCGACGTGGAGGAATACGACGGTCGCGAAGTGAAGCCGATGGACAACGGCTATCTTTCCGGCAAACACGCCGAGTTCGCGAGCAATGCGGAAAAGAATCGTCTTGTGGAATTTCCCGGTCTGCTCGGCCAACGCCGCAAGCCGCTGCGCGCGAAGGCGGGCAAGGTCGTCACGCAACTCGCCTACGCCCGCGCCGGCATCATCACGCCGGAGATGGAATTTATCGCCATCCGCGAAAACATGGGCCGCGCCCGCATCTCGGACATGGCGAACGACATCGTTCGCAACCAGCTCGACAAGCAGCACGCGGGTTCGCAGCAGCTCGCCAGCAGCGAATTCACGCCCTCCATCTTCCGCAAATTTCCGCAGCGCATTCCCGCGCAGATCACGCCGGAATTTGTCCGCAGCGAAGTTGCCGCCGGTCGCGCGATCATTCCGGTGAACATCAATCACCCAGAAAATGAGCCGATGATTATTGGTCGAAATTTTCTGGTGAAAATTAATTCCAACATCGGCAATTCCGCCGTCGCTTCGTCCATCGAGGAGGAAGTAGAGAAGATGCGCTGGTCCATCAAATGGGGCGCGGATACCGTCATGGATCTTTCCACCGGCAAGAACATCCACGCCACGCGCGAATGGATTCTGCGCAACTCGCCCGTGCCCATCGGCACCGTGCCGATTTATCAGGCGCTCGAAAAGGTCAATGGCCGCGCTGAAGACCTCACGTGGGAATTGTTCCGCGACACGCTCATCGAGCAGGCCGAGCAAGGCGTGGATTACTTCACCATTCACGCCGGCGTGTTGCTGCGCTTCGTGCCGCTCACGGCGAATCGCATGACCGGCATCGTTTCGCGCGGCGGCAGCATCATGGCCAAGTGGTGTCTCTCGCATCACAAAGAAAATTTCCTTTACACCCACTGGGACGAAATTTGCGACATCATGGCCGCGTATGACGTTTCGTTTTCCATCGGCGACGGACTGCGCCCCGGCTCAATTGCCGATGCGAATGACCGCGCACAATTCGGCGAACTCGAAACGCAGGGCGAACTCACCAAACGCGCGTGGGCCAAGGGCGTGCAGGTGATGAACGAAGGTCCCGGCCACGTGCCCATCCACATGATCGAGGAGAACATGGTCAAGCAACTCGAATGGTGCGGCGAAGCGCCGTTCTACACGCTCGGGCCGCTCACCACCGACATCGCGCCCGGTTACGACCACATCACCAGCGGCATCGGCGCGGCGATGATCGGTTGGTATGGCTGCGCGATGCTCTGCTACGTCACGCCCAAGGAACATCTCGGCCTGCCGAACAAGAAGGACGTGAAAGACGGCGTCATCACCTACAAGATCGCCGCGCACGCTGCCGACCTCGCCAAGGGTCATCCCGGCGCACAATACCGCGACAACGCCATCTCCAAGGCGCGCTTTGAATTCCGCTGGGAAGATCAATTCAACCTCGCGCTCGACCCCGTCACCGCGCGCGAGTTCCACGACGAAACCCTGCCGCAGGACGGCGCCAAGACCGCGCACTTCTGCTCCATGTGCGGCCCGCACTTCTGCTCGATGAAGATCACCGAAGACGTTCGCAAATACGCCGCCGAACAAGGTCTCGCCGAGGACGAGGCGTTGAAGAAGGGGATGGAAGAGAAGTCAAAGGAGTTTGCCGAGAAGGGCAGCGAGCTTTACGCGAAGACTTGAGCTGTATGGAAATGCATTCAAGCTCTCAGACAATCCTTCATAGTCGAAGGCGCTGATTATTCCAAAGGAAGTTGCTGAAAGTTTTTCAGGAAGGATTAACGGTTGCCGAGAATTCCCAGATTTTGCACGGCTTGGTCGCGGAGCGGGGAATTGGGAAAGCTCTCAACCCAAGAAGATGTGTCGGCCAAATTATTCTGGCCCCAGAGTTGAACCACGCCCATGACGGCGCGTTCGAGGTCGGGGCCGGGCGGGATGTTTTCCACGGCAAACCGGGCCGCGCCAGGGCCATCCTGGCTTGCCTGCACCGTCGCCACGGTAGCCAACGCTCGGTCGCGTAGCGGGCCGGCCGGCAGGGAGAGAGCCAGTTGCTGCGATTGGCTCGGATCCATGGAGGCAAATTGCGCCAAGGCATGGAGCAGCAAGGCATCGGCATTTTCACCAGCGGGCAACTGGGTCGCGATTTGCATGGCATTGACAGGGTCAATCCGCGCCACTTCATAACCCAAATCGGTCAAGGCCTGATGTTTCGTGGCGTTTTCCGGCAGTGATTCCACCCAGGTCAGGGCATTGGGCAAATCTTTTTGCGACCAGGCAATGGCGGCCGTATCAAACAGATCAGCGCGAGCACTGGCATCGTCCAATTGCGTCACCCAGTTCACGGCGGCGGTCGGATTCAGTTCCACCCAACGGCGAAGGAGCAGGTGGCCCGTGTTGCCGGTCAGGTCTTGGTTGGTAAGACTGGCCAACCATTTGGAGACCTCGGCCTCGCTCAACGAACTGATTAAGGCGGCGATTTTTTCAGGGTCATTTTCGGGAGCTGACGGGGTGACTTGTGGTGCAGTTTGACTTGTCAGCGTCTGGTTACCGGTGTTTTTTTCAGGAGCCGAGAAGGTTGAGTCAAAAGGGGCAGTTTGCTTGGAAGTCGGTGGAATCATTTTGCTGACGCTTGAGTGATCCGCAAAGTTTTTGTCGCTGTGAAACACTTGCCAAGAAAACAGCCCCGCCAAACCAGCCACCAATGAAATCCAAATTAATTTTCTGGGAAGATTCAATCCAGTGTGCAAAGGCACGGCTGATTGTTTAAGGAACCGCCGTGATGTTCGTGAAACTGCCGGTGCTCAAGACGTTGGTGCTGCCTGAAGTAACAAACAAACCGAAGACGACATTTGTCGCCATGGTGAAGGTATTGGTCTGAACGCCCACCCAAGTGGAGCCGTTCGTGGAGGTCAAGGCGGCAATTTTGTTGCCGGTTCGGATCAGTTCAACCCAGTAATTTGGGATCGTAAGTGTCACGCCGTTCGTGCTTGTCGTGGCTCCGCCGGTGCTCGTCCGGCTTCTGACAACCGTTTTGCCGTCACCTTCACGCGCGGCAAACATAAAGCTGGAACCGGTTGCCGTGGTTTCGCGAACCATGACGCCGGCATAGCCGTTGGCATTGGTTCCGTTCTGGCTGGTAATTCGCGCAATGATGGAACCGTCCCCAACCATGGTCTGATAAACAAATTGAAATTGGTCGGCCACGGCACCTGACAAGCTGGCTCCCGCCCCGCTTACAATGTAAAGATTTGTGTTATTATAAGCACTGCCAACAAGACCAACCGCGCCGATATCGGCCGAAATCCACGGCGCGGACAAGGTGGAACCGGTTGGAGGTTTCACATTGAGTATCGCGCTGGAGCTATTCACGGTTCCATAGGCATTTACCACGGTTACATAATAGGATCCAGCGTTCGTAAATTGCGCCGCTGTCAGAGTGTAAGAGCTGTTCGTTCCGGCAGGAATTTTAATCCCATTGAAATACCATTGGTAAGTCGCAGTTGTCGCGCTTGAGGCCGTCACGGAAAAAACAGAGTTGCTTCCCAATGCGACAGCCCGATTGGTGGGTTGAACGCTAATTACGGGCGGAACTCCGGCTGAAGCATGGAACGTAAAGACAAATGTGCATACAACAATCCAAAAGCCCCAGAGGAAACCTCTGGCTGCCACAGTCGCATTAATTACTTTTGGATTAAACATACAAAGCCAACCGTAAAACAAGCAGCTTATGTGCCATAACCGGAGACACAAGGCTATTAACAATAAGAAGACATTAGCCACAGACTGCAGAGATGTCAAGGTGTCAGTAGCTGTTATATTGATTCAGTCATATTTATCGCAATATGTTTGAGAATAAAGAGTTGGGATATTTTTTTTTTAGTCGGGGTTGTTTTAAGGTGTTGAGAACCCTCAATTTCTAAAAAGTTCTATCGGCGTCGTAGTTTTTCTCTTTTTGGCGAACCAATTTAATTCTTGCTGTGTATAACAATCTTGCAAATTGAGACACTTGGTGTCCAGATGATGGGCTTGTCGATTGGGTCTGGTTTGCCGCCGTCAGTCAAAATTATAGTTTGAATCATAACTTTTTGAAGGGCGTTTGATTCATTAAATGAAAAATTTCAGGGTTGTATTTTTTCTGGCACCAAGAGTGCCGTGTCAGTCATTCATTGGCTTAAGGTGCAGCTTGTCCTTTTGCAAAGGTGGACAAAGGACAAACGAAGTTATAATCTCAAGCCGGTTTTCCAATAAATCGCTCAGTGTGGAATATGTGGTGCTGAAATGAAACGCGTCGCAAATGGATGAAGCAAAAGCTTAAAATCGGAATCGCTGGATTGTCGCTGGTGCTGTTTTCCGGTTTGGCCTGGGCTACCGTCAATGCCGAAAGTTTGTCGGCGCTGAAGAACATGAGCCTGGAGGATTTGGGCGAAGTCAATGTTGTGGTTGCGGCATCGAAATATGAGCAAAAAACAACCCAGGCACCCTCCTCCGTCAGTATCGTCACCCAGGAAGAAATCAAGCTCTACGGTTATCGAACCTTGGCGGACGTTCTGGCCAGTTTACAAGGTTTCAATGTGTCCTCTGATCGCAACATTTCTTATTTGGGCGTAAGAGGTGTGAGTTTGGGTGATTTCAACAGCCGGGTGCTGCTGCTGATTGACGGCCATCGGATTAACAACGACCTGACGGACAGCGCTGAAATCGGCAATGAATTTCTTCTGGACGTTGATTTGATCGACCGCGTTGAAGTGATTCGCGGCCCCGGATCGGTGCTTTATGGCAATAACGCGTTCTTCGGCGTCATCAATGTCATCACCCGCAAAGCGCAACAAGTCAACGGGGCCGAGGCCTCGGGACAATATGGTGATTTTGGAGCTTACAAATTTCGGGTTACGGGCGGAAAATCATTCACCAACGGCATCTCGCTTCTCCTCTCAGGCACCTATTTCGACAGTGCCGGGCCGGATCAAATTTACTTTAAAAAGTTCAACACGTCGTCTTTGAATGTAAATAATGGCGTGGCTCAGAACATGGATGGCGAATCCTACGGGAGTTTTTTCGGCTCGGTGGGCTATAAGGATTTTGCCTTGGAAGGTGGATATATCCGGCGGGACAAGGTGGATCCCACGGCTCCGATTCCGGATACGTTCAACGATCCCAGAGCTCGCACGGTGGAGGATCGCAGTTATGTTGATCTCAAGATTAAGCATGAATTTCCCGAAATTGTGGACTTGACTGCACGCCTCTATTACGACCGATACGACATCAAAAATGGCTACCCCGTTCCGCCTTCTGATCCCGATTTTTATCAGGAGGTTCAATTGGGCGAATGGTGGGGGGCAGAATTGCAACTGAACAAGAAGCTCTGGGAGAAACACATGATATCAGTAGGTATGGAATACCGCGATGACTTTAAGCAGTCTGATCAGCTTTTTGACTCCAATAATAATTATTATCCACCTACACTTAGAAGTCGGCAAAGCTACGGGGTCTTTGCGGAAGGAGATTTCGCATTGCGGGACGACCTGCATTTTAACGGTGGCGTGCGTTACGACCAATACGGAGATTTTGATCCTTCCCTCAGCCCGCGTTTGGGTTTGATCTACAATCCGTTTAAAAAATCCACTTTCAAGGCCCTCTATGGAACGGCTTTCCGCGCGCCCAATTTTCAGGAGATAATCAATTCGTCATATCCTGGCCCCTCGATACAAACGCCTGAAACGATCAATTCATATGAGTTGGTCTATGAGCAGGGAATCGGTCAGCACCTGCGTTCCTCCATTTCGGGATTTTACGATCGAATGGACGACCTCATCGTTTTCGAACACGGTTCGTATAATAATTTCAATGCTGACAGTCTGGGCATGGAGTTGGCACTGGAGGGAACTTGGCCGCAGGGAGTGCGCACACGTGCAAGCTACACCTTGCAGCGAACCGAACCCCAAAATCTTCCCAGCGGTGAAATTTTTCCCAACTCCGCGCCCGAGCACATAGTCAAACTCAACTTGGGCGTGCCGGTGGTCAAGGAGAATCTGTTTGCCAGCCTGGAGTTCCAATATACTAGCAGCCGTCACACGTTTTACGCCGACATTTATCAAAACACCTTACAAGGCAGGGACACGCCGGGCTTCGCGATAGTCAATTTCACGCTCTTCAGCAAGAACATCGTCAAGAATCTGGAGGTCTCGGCGAGCATCTACAATCTGTTGGATGAATCCTATGCCGATCCGTCCTCGCGGTTTCATCTTCAGGCTAAGATTCCGCAAGATGGCCGCAGCTTCCGGGTGAAAGCCACCTACCGGTTTTAATTTAATTGTGTGACTGCGTAATCTTGTGAACTGCCCCGACACCAAGCCAACCGTTGCTCATAAGGCGGATGGTCATTCCCAGCCGATCCAATGGCTGTTGGTTTGTGTCTGGTTGTTGCTGGCGGGCAATGGATGGGCGGCGGAAAATCCTGCTTTGGCGGAATATCAGGTCAAGGCGGCCTACTTATACAACTTCACCAAGTTCACGGACTGGCCGGCCACGGCTTTCGCCTCGGTTGATGCGCCAATCGTCATCGGCATCGTGGGCGACGACCCTTTTGGCAAGACCCTCGACGACTTGGTAAAGGACGAAATCGTGCGTGGTCATCCGCTGGTGGTCAAACGCTTGGATCCCAAGGACGATTTGCGAGGCTGTCATGTGCTGTTCATCTGCCGCAATGAAAAGGATCAATTGCCGGCGTTGCTGCAAAAACTCAAAGGCACTCCGGTTTTGACCGTGGGCGATGCCGGAGATTTTGCGGAGATGGGCGGGATGGTCAATTTTGTTCTGGTTCAAGAAAAAGTGAAGTTGGAGATCAATCAAGCCGCCGCCGAGGAAGCCAGTCTGCAAATCAGCGCCAAGCTTCTCAGGTTAGCGCGCATCGTGAAGACAAATTGATGCTGAGGCCACCAGACTGCCAATGAAACCATTCCGCGACCAGTCCATCCAGCAGAAGATGCTGCTGATGACCCTTGTCATCGTTGGCACGATTCTACTGGTGGCTATCACGGCGCTCTTCACCTTCCAGATTCTAAACTTCCGCTCGAATTTTCAGAGCGATGCCAAAACGCTTGCGATCGTCATCGCCAACAACAGCACCGCCGCATTGCAATTCAAGGACACGGCTGGCGGCATTGAAGTGATGGGTTCCTTCAGGGCGGTGCCGACCATTGTGGCCGCCACCCTGACCGCCGCCGACGGTTCGTTGTTCGCTCGATTTGGAGTGCCGGAAGATGCCCAATCGTTATCGCAATTTCCACCGTTGCGGGAGTCGCGTTTTACCGGCGGATATCTGCTTCTGACGCAGCCGGTGATGCTGGACAAAAAGCAGATTGGCGTCCTTTATCTGCGCTCAAATTTTTACCATACATTTTTAAAACTGCTGGAGTTCTACTCTTTTGTGATTTTGGACATCGCAGTTTTGTCCATCAGTCTGGCGATTTACCTTTCCCGCCGGTTTCAGCGCGTCATCACGGATCCGGTTTTGCATTTGGCCGAGACCGCCAGGATCATTGGCCGGGAAAAGAACTATACCGTGCGTGCAGTGGTGGATAATCGTGGTGATGAGTTGGGGCAGCTTGCGGAATCTTTCAATGAAATGCTTGACCGCATCCAGACGCAGGATGCCACCATCAACCTATCCCAGCAACGTCTGCAGGTCTTGATCAATTCGATTGACGGCATCGTCTGGATTTGCGATCCGGAAAAATTCCGGTTTTCCTTTGTCAGCCGCCAGTGTATCCGCATTCTCGGTTTTCAGCCGGATGAATGGATTGCGAATGCGGATTTCTGGCAGGATCATTTGCATCCGGAAGACAAAGCCCGAACCGTTCAACAGCGCCAGGAATATGCCCGGATCGGCAAGCCATACACTTGCGAATACCGCATGTTGGCAGCAGACGAGCGGGTGGTGTGGATCCGCGAGAGCGGCTCGGTGATGGCCGAACAGGAAAAGGCGCTCGCCATGCGCGGTATTTTCCTCGACATCACCGACCAGAAAACTGCCGACGAGGAACTCGCCCGGCTGAACAGCCGTCTGCTCGAATCTTCCCGCATGGCCGGCATGGCCGAAGTGGCCACCGGCGTATTGCATAACGTGGGCAACGTTCTCAATAGCGTTAGCGTGTCTGCCACCCTGGTGGGCGAACGATTGCGGCAGTCCAAGGCCGCGAATCTGCGCCGTGCGGTTGCCATGTTGCACGAGCACAACCATCATCTTGCCGAATATCTGACGAGCGACCCGAAAGGCAAGCTCCTGCCGGAATATCTGGTCACGGCCACAAGCCATCTGGTCGCCGAGCAGGCGGAGTTGATCGCGGAGATAAATTCCGCAGCCAAACACATCGATCACATCAAGGAGATTGTGGCGATGCAGCAGAACTTCGCCAAAGTTTCCGGTGCCTACGAAAACCTGTCCACGGTGGAGCTGACGGAGGATGCCTTGCGGATCAATGCTGCGGCTTTTGAGCGGCATCGCATCCAAGTCGCCCGGGAGTTTGATGAAAACACACCGCTCGTATTTGTGGATCGGCACAAGGCATTGCAAATTCTGATTAATCTGATAAGCAATGCGAAGTATGCCATGGAGGTGCAAACCACGAATGATAAAAAGTTGATTATCCGGGTCGGACCGGCCTCGTCCGGTCGGGTAAGAATCGCGATCGTTGACAGCGGAGTCGGAATCGCGCCGGAAAATCTGGTCAAGATTTTCACCCACGGTTTTACGACCAAGAAAGACGGTCATGGATTCGGCCTCCATAGCTGTGCCAATGCCGCCAAAGAAATGGGCGGAAGCCTTACTGTCCACAGCGATGGTTTGGGACAAGGTGCCACGTTCACCTTGGAATTGCCGGCGGCCAAAATCATCCAGCGAGAAGAAATCGCGGTGAAAGAAGAAAAATCATGAATACTGACAGCTTCAAGCCCAATCATCGCATCTTGGTCATAGATGACAATCCGTCGATCCACGCGGACTTCAGGAAAATCTTGTGTCCAAGCAGCAGCAACGACACGGATTTGAAGGGTTTGGAGGAAGTGTTGTTTGACGAGCTTCAACCGGTCGTCAAATCGACCGCTTTTGAACTGGATTCAGCCTATCAGGGTGAAGAAGGACTGGCGATGGTCAAACAGTCGCTGGCGGAGAATCGGCCTTATGCGATGGCCTTCGTTGATGTGCGGATGCCGCCCGGATGGGATGGCGTGGAAACGATTGCGCGCATCTGGGAAGTGTTTCCCCAACTGCAAATCGTTGTCTGCACCGCCTACTCGGATTATTCGTGGGAAGATTTGAGGCTCAAGGTCGGGCAGCCGGACAATTTGCTCGTCCTCAAGAAGCCGTTTGACAACGTGGAGGTTCAGCAATTGGCGCATGCCCTGACCAAGAAATGGCAGCTCGGCATCCAGGCGAATTACCAGATGGCCGAACTCGAAGCCATGGTGGAACGGCGGACATCCGAGTTGTCCCGGACGAATACTTTGCTGATGGCGACGGAGGAGCGCTTCTCCAAGGCCTTTCGCTCAAGCCCCATACCCAGCGCCATCAAGACTTTGATTGAACGACGGTTTGTGGATGTGAATGAACGGCTGTTGAAATTGATCGGTTACACTTCGGAACAATTGATAGGTCATACTTCAAAGGAATTTTCGATTTGGGAACAACCCGAATTGGTGGAACAATGGTATGACCGGCTGGCCCGAAACGAGGAAGTGCGCGAGGAGAGTACCAAGATTCGCAGCCGATCAGGTGAAGTTCGGGATGTGTTGGTTTCCATGATCTCCATGACGCTGGGCGGCCAGCCGCACGCGTTGCTGTTGGTTCAGGACATTTCCGAACGGCTTCTGCTGGAGCGCCAGTTGCTCCAAGCTCAAAAGATGGAAGGAATCGGCCAGTTGGCCGCCGGGGTGGCCCACGATTTCAATAATATCCTCACCGTGATTCAAGGCCACGCCGGGATGGTTCAGGTTCGTTTGTCGGAGGATGACGCTGGCGCAAAATCCATCAAACAAGTTCTTATCGCGAGCAAGCGCGCCTCCACGCTGATCCGGCAGTTGCTGATGTTCAGTCGGAAGCAGGTGACGCAGTTTCGCGACATCGATCTTAACGAAACGCTGGTCAATGCCCTCTCGATGATGGATCGGCTGACGGGCGACCATATCAAGATCAATTTCCGGCCCGGAATGAACCTGCCGGCAATTCATGCCGACGACAGTATGGTTGAGCAGATTGTGATGAACTTGTCTGTCAACGCCCGTGACGCCATGCCTGATGGCGGAAAAATCCAGATCACCACGGCGTTGGTTCCGGTGCAACGCCCCGCCATACCATTGGATCCTGAAAGCCGGAATGGTGAATTTGTCTGTCTGGCGTTCAGCGACACGGGTTGTGGCATGGATGCCAAAGTGCTGACGCGTATTTTTGAACCGTTTTTTACGACCAAAGCGCCGGGCAAGGGCACCGGGTTGGGACTGGCTACGGTATTAAGCATCATCCGCCAACATCATGGCTGGTTGGAAGTTGAGAGCCAGCCGGGCCAGGGGACCACCTTCAAGCTCTATTTCCCCACTAGTGGACAACCTGCGGAGAAACAGATTATGGTTGATGATGTGATGTTGGTTCAGGGGCATGAGACCATCCTTGTGGTCGAGGATGAAGAATCTTTGCGGGAGATGCTGGCCCAACTTCTGACGCTACAGGGTTACAAGGTGCTATCGGCTCGATCCGGTCGTCACGCTCTCGAAGTTTGGGAGAATGCCAAAGGGCAAGTTGACCTGCTTGTGACGGATGTGATCATGCCCGAAGGAATTCTGGGGGGGGAACTGGCCGAACGGCTGCGCGCTCAAAAACCGGAACTAAAAGTTATCTTCACCAGCGGTTACAGCCCGGACATCGCAGGCAAGGATATTTCCCTGATGGAGGGCAGTAACTTTATGGCCAAGCCCTACTCGGTCGGGAAAATGGCGCAATTCGTCAGACACTGTCTCGACCGTAAAAATTAAAATGAGAAGACAATGGTTTGTGTCGACGACTTAAAATTAGTGGCGGGGCAAAATTATTGGCAGCGGCGTGTATCGTTTGCCTTTCATTCTTCTGGTTCTTTCTTGCGTCCCAAACTAACACATCAGGTGGCCCGAAAAAGTGAAGTTGCGGCAAAGACGGCGCAGAATTATCAATGCAAATAGGACAGCTCTGCGTAAATGACAACCTTTCAATTTCAGCCATGCATAGGCATCATCTCAGTAAAATTGATAATTCTTGACCTTTGACAACTGGCTTCTGAAACTTTAAGTAGGTAGCCTTGTAACTAAGGTTGCTACAAAACTCTTTTATTAAACGGAAAAATGGACTTTTTAAGTGGGAAAAATATTGGCCAGTATACCATTATTCGCCAGCTTGGTCGTGGTGGAATGGGCGAAGTTTATGAAGTGGAGCACCGTGTTTTACGGAAGCGTTATGCATTAAAGTTGCTGCGGGCGGATATTGGGACGCGTTCAGAATCTATTCATCGATTTGAACGCGAAGCGGAGGTAATGGCCAAACTGGAGCATCCGCACATCGTGCGGGTGGATGGGTTTGGGGACACCGAGGGACGTCTCTGGTTACAAATGGAATTGGTAAAAGGTGTCGAACCTGAGGTCACGACGCTGGCCCATTACGCTCAAAAACGAGGCGGAAGGATTGAACAAAAGGAGTTTCTTGGAATACTCAAACAGATTTTAGAGGCCTTGGCTTTTGCACACAACCACGGCGTGGTTCATCGCGATTTAAAGCCTGGTAATATACTACTTGAAAAGGATGATAGTGGTGCAGTGCGGGTTAAAATCTCCGATTTTGGATTGGCCCGTGTGATAGGGGAGGATTTTATTCGGAATCAGGCAGAAATTAGCATTTCGGATCCGGAGACCATTTCAGACGAGAAAACGATACCTTCCTTATCGACGGGAAAGGAAGGCACAAGCGCCCGCGCTATTCTTGGAACATGGGAATACATGAGTCCAGAACAGAAGAAGGGTGACAAGGCGGACATGCGCAGCGATGTGTATGCGGTTGGAGTGATGTGTTACCGATTGCTGACCGGTGCCCTTCCTGGGCGCAAGGCTGTTTCGGCTTTTGGGGTGGACAAGACTTGGGATGCGTTTATTGACAAGGCATTGGAACAGGAACCTTCGGCGCGATTTGCAAACGGTCAGGCAATGCTGAAGGCGTTTAACAAAATCCAAAGAAAATCAAAATTGCCGTTGTTGATACTTTTAAGTCTTTTTGTAGTGAGTGGGGCGTTGGTAGGCGCATATTATTTGAAAAAAACTCCGGCCCCACCTCATTCAATAACTATTACCAGCCAGCCAGCTAGTTTAACCAATATTATTAACAGCAAGGTCAACCTTGCTGTTGAGGTTGCAGGTGATGCCCCACTCTTTTATCAATGGCAATTTAACGGCACCCCCATTGTCAGTGCCAATGATAATTCATACACCATATCCAAAGTTCAGATTGCAGATCAGGGTGATTATTCCGTAATCATCACCAATGCCCACGGTGCCGTTACCAGTGCCATTGCAAAACTGACGGTGATAATTCCATCGCCTCCGGCTCTAGTGCCAGTTTCAACTCCACCCGTGCGTTATCCTGTTGCCGGTCAGCGATGGACCAACAGCTTGGGGATGGTTTTTGTCCCTCTCGCCAACTCAAGACTATTATTGTGTCGTAATGAGACTCGAGTTCAGGATTTTAATGCTTTCAAAATAGTGCGGACGTGGTTTAAGCAAGGCCCAAACGATCCGATTGTGAATGTTAGCTGGACGGAGGCTCAGGCATTTTGCACATGGCTTACGCAAAAGGAACTGAATGCTGACAAGATAGCCAAAAATCAAGTCTACCGTCTTCCAATGCGTTTGGAATGGTGCCGGGCCATACCATCTTATAATTCGCACAACCGTTTTGTTTGGGGAGATAGCTTTAGCCAGTTGCCCAGCGGCTCAGGTAACGTAGCAAAATATGCCCGAGCAGGAACTCATACCCAGCCGGTGGGTAGTTTTGGAGACAACCAACTTGGCTTTTCAGACTTGGTTGGAAATGCTTCCGAATGGTTGGGGGATAGTGGAAAGAACGGGGACTACCGCTACTATATCGGGGGTTCCTGGGAATCAACCGACATGACGGATTTTTTGGTAACCGACCCACCCTATATTCAGAAAAATATCAGTCGTGATGATATTGGATTCCGGTGCTTGTTAGATACAGACCTGCAAAAATCCCAGCAATAATGGGCTCTTTTAAGAGCCTGATTAATTACTGTTTCCACTCAATATAGTAAAGTCCCCAAGCCTTAGGATCCCCGCGTTGCTGAACCTGCCGATTGGAAACAAAATATATAAAGGTTTTTTGGTCGTCAAAACTCACGGTAGGAAACGAGTAAAACGAGGTCGCATCAGCTATGGGGTTAACTTCGTTGGAACCATCCGAATTAATAACGGTCAGGCTGTAACTATTTCCATTGGGTTTGCCGAAGACAATCTGCTTGTCTCCAGGCAGCCAAGCTGGGGCGGTGCCCGCTTCAAGTTCAATACTGTTCCCATCCTCCGGCGTCATGACACAGATTTTGCCTTTCATGGAGACATAAGCAATGTGGGTTCCATCGTGCGACCATACCGGGCTATGTCCCGGGTCGCCTACTTGCGCAAAATTCCCATCGCTGGTTTGAATCATGATATGCGGTTCTGATCGAACAGCTGATTTGGTGGGATATCTTGTGAAAGCCAGATGGTTTTTACCATCATGGTCAGTAAATACAGTTGGTTCCATATCAATCCCTGGTTGCGGATGGGTAACCTCAGTCAAAATCCGTTTTCCATCGGCGGGTATGTTGAAAATATGATATTGCCCATCATCGCTTCGATTGGATGAGAAATAAACATACTTTCCATCACCGCTGAGACAGGGTTGAAGATCGTAAGTTCCTTGAGTGTCTCCAATACTGGTCAGGGGTGCCTTAATTTTTTGCGGCGGTGGGTTTACTTTGACAATCTGGCTACCAATCACCTCTGCCGGCACCCCGTCGCGCGTCGCACGCTTGGCTACCGCAACCACTAGTGGCAAAGGTTTACCGCTGACTTGAGCATCTTGAGAGGCGGGCGCAGTCGCAAAGCGATCCGCGATGAAATACTCATCATCACCCACAAAATTGGGGTCAAATTGATTCATGGTTCCCTCCGGCGAAATGGCAGACATTACATTGGTTACGCTCAAACGCACCACACCATGATCTACCACTACCTTAAGCCAGGGAACCGGCAGTTGGCGTAGAGGCTGGAAGTTCATAGCCGCCAGTTTTCCGTTTAAGCTTTCTGCCTGTTCTAAAGTCAGATTCATCGTCAAATCTGGAGTGGTTTCGGCTGGGGCGGGCGGGCGGTATTCGTAGCCATCCTTAGCAATCTTAATGGTATTTTGACTCCATGGCTGGGAGCTGCCATTACGCAGAAACACCAAATCCAGGCCCGCAGCTGAGTTTAAATTTTGATCATTCAAATATACCTGCGCCCCATCCACGTTGACTTTGAGATCAAGGTGGATGACACGCCGGGTTTCAACTAGATTGAACTGGATTTTTATTTTGTCTCCATCTAATGGCAGTGATGTTAAACCTCCTTTGTCTATTTGTATCTCTTGTGATTCGTAATTGTCCCGCTCGGCCCGAATTTTAATTTTTTTCCATGGACTGGTGGAATTATCCCGCCTGAAAACCAAAGTTGTATTGGCTTGCGCGGGGGAGCCGTCTACAGAAAATCTAGCTCCATTGCCTGCCTCAAGGCGCACGGAAGCCTTATACTGAAGCGGCTGCAAATCAAATGATAATTGCATGCCCGGTTCATCTTTATACTGACGCAGGATTGCATCCGCGTCGGACCTGTATTTGGTTGCAGTTTGGGATTCATAACCATCAAGGGATGCTACCACGGTAAGCACCGCTTCCCTGTCAAAAGGAAAGTCAGGAAGGGTCAGCGGGGTGCTTCCCGCAACTGTGCCATTTGTTGTAATCACCGCCCCGCTAGGCGTTGATGAAATATGGACTGTCCGATAGGTGGTCATAGCCATCAAACTTGATGGCCCTGAAATAATTAAAACCAGAGCCAGTATGTTGGCTGGAAGCCAGCGCCAGACAAATAGTAATTCAAACATGATGGACTTGATAATTCAGTAAGAGATTGGGAGCAAGACTAAATTAAAATCGCGAACCGTTCTTTTCTTTGGGGGCAGACGCAAAAATTGATTATCAAGGCAAAAGTCTCCGCCGCGATATGCTTGCAAATAGGTCGATTATTCTAATGATATTAATCAAATAAATAAGAATCACTTCAATATTGTCTGATATTATTTTTGTTATTGACTGTTTATTTATGATATATTATATTTATTCCAGTTAAAACAATCAATTAAGTTATGCAAGAGACACAAAGCACAACAGGAATTGAGAAAAAAGAGTTTTTCTCATTGGAAGAGGTTGCAGATTTGATGGGAGTCAATTATCAACTCATTTACAAATTAGTGCGATCGGGCGAATTGGCTGCTGCACGACTCGGAAAGGTTTATCGCGTTTCGCGTCTTGATTTGGATGCCTATTTACATCAAAGTAAGTCTCACGCGGGTGGTGTGTGCGCAGCCTGTGGAAAGGCTTATACCAGTCGATCCTCATTAAAGGAAAGCTGCACACAATGTGGGGAGCCAATCTGTATAGACTGTTGGGGTCGTAAGAAGATTCATTTGTGCCAAGCGCATACACAAGGAGGCACAACCAAGGCAAGCCTTTCCGAAGATCAACACAATAACTAAAACCACCTAAACAGGAGAGATCTATGGGACTATTTTCAGATAAATGTGAGGCGCTTATCGATATCAACACCAAGCGATTTCTGCAGGGTGATGCCTTGGCTTATGCCCGACAAAATCCCGATGCGCCACGATGTGGGAACAGTGTAAAAAAGGCCGCCAGATTTTGCAATAAATGTGGATCTTCTGCCCCGGGCGGCTGGTGGAAGTGCCCATCCTGCAAAAAATGGGTGGGCTCGGATGCAAATTTCTGCTGGAGCTGCAAGAAAGCATTACATCCCGATTCGCGTGCCACCATATCCGACGGCGTTTGGCAACGGCAGCCCGGCATGTTTGCCCAGAGGATTGAAGTAGCCGAACTGCGGCGCTTGATTGAAAAGGGGTTGAACATCGAAATTGGAACGGTGGCTCTGCTGATTGAGGCTGGCAAGATTGAGGTGTTAGAGCCGGGCCAGCACAAGCCTGAAACGCTTTTGCGCCAACTGAAAAGTTTTTTTATGACCCCCGCACCACAGACGGTGGTGTTGGTGGAAGACGGTGACGTGGTATTACCGCTGCGCTTCAGTGATTTGCGATCCAGTGAGGATTTGATTCTCGAATGTTATACGGAGGCTTGTTTCCGGTTTGTGCCATCAATAAGTAAGGCTTTTCTTGAAAACCTTCTGAAAGGCACACAGCATTTGACCTACGAGGGTTTGGCGGACTGGATGCGGCAGGAAATTCGCGGAGCAGTTTTGGAAACCACGGTATCCTCTACGGTGGAAGATTTAGTCAAGGATCCACAGCGTCGCCTCAAACTCGAAGACGCTTTGCGCCAGAAGCTGGCTCTGGGTTTGGAACGTGCTGGGGTTGAATTGGTGCGCTTGGCCTCGATTGAGTTTACTGGCGAAGCCTACGAGGAGCTCCGGAATCAGGCAGCGGAGGTGGAGGTGACCCGGCGCACGCTTGAATTCAAACAACGCGCGCGGGAACTGACCGAGGGTGACAAGATGGGGGAATTTAAATCCGAGGCTGATTTGGCGGAATACATTGCGCAGTTGGCTCAGGAAAAAGGTGTTTCAGATACGCTGCGAGAACACGAATTATCCCGGCTCAAACAGGTGCATCGGCACGAATTAGAAAAAAATGAAGCCGCCTTCCAAATGACGGCAGAAATTGAGCAAGCTGATCATCAGATCTTAATTAGCACCAAGAAAACTGACGCTGACATACAGGAAGCCGTTAAATGGCTTAAGGTTCGGCAGGAAAAGCAGCGTTTGGATTTGGAGCAAAAGAAAGCTGAGGCCGAAGTTTTGGCTGGTCATGATATCAAAACGCTCATTGCTTTGTTGCCGGACAATGACCGACGCCAGCAATTGCTAGAGTTGGCTGCCCTCAATGCCAAGGCGGGACAGAGTCCGGAGCAAATCCTGGCGCTCGCCGCCGAAAAATCGCCGGCGGCGGCCGAGGCCTTGGCCAAGATGCGCGAAGTGAAGCGCGAGGATTTTCAACGCGAGTTTGATGATCGGAAAAAACTTTCGGATGAATCTGCCGCGCGATTGGAGCATATCATTAGTGATGCTTTGAAGGCCATGGCCGAGTCTTCGCGTCCCAAGATCAGCACTATTTACCCGGGTTTTTCGAGTGAGTCGGGGAAGGAATCTTAATCCAAAGTCATTATGACGGTGTTAACTGGGTGCTATTCTAGATGTGTGCGATGGTTGGGAAAGAAGTCGTGCCAAACCTCAACCACGGCCTTGTGATGGGGTGAATAGAACATCTCTGAAAATTTGAAGTCATGACATTATCTCCAGCCAAATGTTCCAATCCGCAATGCCGGTGTCCGGTGCAGCCGGAGGATGTCTTCTGCCAACACTGCGGACATCCCATTGCTGATGCCACTGATTTGAAGTCCCGCATCGTTGGCGGTCTTGGTCAAAATACTTTTCCGGTTTCTTCGCCTATAACAGAAGATAAAGCTGAACTTAGCGAGTCTGACACAAACGGATATCATTTGCCTGTCGTAGCCGAGGCGGAGCAGCACAGCAACATTCCGTTGGGTGCCAGTTTCCCTCAAAGTGATTGTTCAGATCTTGAAGTGCATTATAACAATAAACGCATATTCGTTTTGAACATGCTGTCCACGTTCAACCTTAAAATCATCCCCAAAGTTGATGGGATAAAAAAATTATTCGTGGAGATTCAACAAAACGGGCAAAGAGTCGCCTACGATGCGCCAATGTATTTGCTCCGGGTCGGTGCGGTATATTCATTGCATCTGAATTATAAACCGAGCGAAGCCGCGGGAAAGGCAGCCTTTAGAATAATGTTGGGTTATTACATCGGTGAGCAGAAGAAAGTTTTTGCTGCTTTTGAAGAAAAACTTCACACCATCCACTTTCGCAATGAAAACCCGCGCAAGGTCATCGAGCAACTCCGCATTGAAAACACTATCAATGGTTCGAATGCCGCCGACTCAAAAGTCACTCAAAACTTTGACGGTATGCTCAATTCATTGCACCAGCACAATTCGTTAGAAATTGACCGGGATTTCATGTCGCTAATTGAAAAAGATCCGATTTGGACCTTCATGCCACTGGCGGAATGTGATCCGGGCACTGTGGTTATATCAGCACCCAAAAAAATCAACCCCATAACCCGCCCGCAACAGGTGGAGTTGAAAAGTGATGAAGGGACCAAGATTTATGTCACAACTCAAACCAAGGTTCGTATTGGCCGTAATAGCAAATGCGAAATACTTGGGCGAGTGTTGGACAAGGCGGGCCAAGAGCTCCGCGCGCCTAGTTTGAAGATAAGCCAATTCCATGCTCAAATCGAATGGAATCATTTAGACTGCCGCCTAAAGGACGGAGGTAATTCCGATAAAGGCTGGCAGCCAAGCACGCATGGGGTTTGGGTGGATGGCCGCCGTCTTCCCATGGGGGGAGAATTTAACTTTATCTCAGGCCAAGAATATCGAATTTCATTGGGCGACTACAATGACGGGCCGGACAACCGTTTTGAATTGAGCGCTCGGCTCTGGTCCGCCAAAGATCTTCCAGAGTCAAAGTCAGCCTGTCAGGATGCTCAACTATCGCCAAATTCACCGGTTTGTTTGCTGCTTCGCCGCCTCACTGGCCCTGAGTGTAATTACCTTATAGTGCGTTCCTGTGCTGCGTTGGCTTGGGCGGATTACCGCTGCGGCCAGTCTTGCGTCGGGCTCCGCCAAGGAGTTTTGCATTTCTGCGAGGGACGCACCTGTGAACTGCTAGTCACCGGACAGGTGGTTCACGCCGGGTCACTAAATTTTCAAGTGAAAGAAATTTGAATTACTGCACGAACCAATTTCATAACCGTTCTAAAACCAAAAAACCAACGCCGCTAGAAATATGAATAACCAAAAAAGACAAATAAGCTGCACAATGTGGCTGGCAATAGGCTCTGCTTGCTTGATGCTGGCGGGCTGTAAAAATGAAGTCTCATCCAATCCCGGTGTCCCGCGCACGCCTTTAAGTCCCCCGCCGATTACGGGACAACCGGTGACGGATACGATGGCAACGGAGGCTACCGCCGAAGCCGTGAAACACTTTAATGTGCAGGTAACCGCCCCAGGGGATTCTCAGGCTGAAAGTTTCCGCCAGTATGTCGAGGGGCAGTTGGCGGCGGGCGGTTACAAAATTAATAAAGATGCACCGGACATAACTGTTTCGCTTGGTTCGGTGAACTCAACAGAATTTGACCGCGCGGGTAATTATATTCGCTATGAAGGTTCAATTACCGTGGGAGTAAATCGCGTTTGGGATGGCAAACGGCTCGGCTTTGAAAATGTCTCTGTCCGATCAAAACGTGGCTTGGGGGAAGTCGAGTCTCAGCGGTATCTGACGGCCGATCTTTCTGCAGCCGCTGCTGATTTTGCAGTTCGCGCCGCCCGGCCAGATATGACTGGTCTGGCCGCGATGGACGTGACAATTCATCGGCCGTTCAACCAAGGACGTAGCGGCCTATTTTATAATGAGGATTCATTATATTCCCAACAGTTTATTGATATTGTAAAGGGTCGTTTAAAGGGAATAATTTATTGTGCCATGGTTGCCCATGACTATGATTCGCGCACGATGGTTTTCCGGATTGTATATTTGGCGGATGCCATGCCTGCCGGAATACTGAATGCCCTAATTGGTCTGCCCGTGAATGATCCCAAAACTGGTTTGCCAACTACGGAGACTAACCCGCTTAAAATAAATCCCCGTAATTAAACAATTAACCGAAATAGATTATGTATAAAAAAATCATATGTGGCTTCACCTTCGCAGCAGCCATGCTGGCGTTTGCGCTGCCGGTGTCGGCTGCTTTCCCTGAGGAAGTGCGCCAGGCTTTGCGTCTTTGCGCCACGGATATCCAGACAGCTTTGGCCAACAGTTCGTTGCCTAAGAATTTACCCGTGGCCCTCTTGCCAATACGCGGCGATGACGATGCTTATACGATTGGCCTGATTAAAAATGCTGTCTCTGGTGCCGGTTTCCAATGTGTCGAAGGAAAGGAAGATGCCTTCGTCACCAATATTTGGGCGGAAGTCGAATGGGACGAAAGAAAGAACGACATATTAGACACAAACACGATTGCCAAGTTTGGCCAGCTTCAGGCCGCCAAACTGCTCATGTATGTCGTCCTGCGCCAAACTGGCGAAGGCGGTCGTGCCTATGCCGAAATCGAGTTGCATGTCAGCTCGATTGAAACTAAGAAACACTTGTGGGGACAGGTGTTTTCCCGCCGATTCTACACTAATCCCGGCGTTACTGGACTGATTAAACTGGATCACGATGTGCGTCAGGCCATCACCAAGTCTTTTGATGAAACAGCCACCCGTCTCAAGACAAATGAGAAGCTTACCAGCATCAAGACCATTGCCATCGTGCCACTGGCAGGAGACAGCGAAAAAGAAACGGATCAATTTATCACCGGCTTGGCGGAGAGCATGATTTCAAAGACACAATATTATCCCAAGCAACTGGACACTCCTACACTAGGCGAAGCCCGTGCTTTGTTGCGTGACGACCCCAAAGTGGCTGACGCCATCCTTTTTGGTGCCGTGCGGGAATTATCCATCGCTGAACGGCCAAACAATATCCACCTCGATCGTGTGGAACATGAAATCAATGCTGTCATCCAATTAACCATCCAAGACTCGAAAACGGGGAACATTCTGTGGAGCGATTTGGTTGAAAGCCGCTTCATTGATGTCAAGACGAACAGTATGCTCGTGACATTAACTAATACCATAAATGTGACCAGTCCAATGGTGGAGGTTGTGACCAAACACAAATGGTATGTTTTTGTGCCCCTGATTGCTGCGGGAGCATTTTTCGTCTTAGTAGTTTTTATGTGGATGATGCGCCGCTCGCGATAAACCCTGAACTCCCTCATGAAATCTAACCAGTCCGAATTGGCGGGCTACCAGTAGCAGAACAATGTGCATAAGGTTCTCGGTCGATTTGAGCCGTTGGGTTTAGCGGAAAAGTAAATCTTAAATTCCATAAATGATATGAAATACAGATGTTCAAACGGTCACGAGAATTACGCGGAGCGCCTACCCGCACGTTGCCCCATGTGCGGCTCCAGTCTGCTCCGGGTGCTTTCGGGCACCTCGGCGGCTGCGCCAACGCCGCCGCCCAAGCCCGTTGCAGCTCCGGTATCACCCACGTCAACGCCAGCCGCAATTTCACCCATCCCACCGATTGCTCCCGTTGCTACAGCCACCAGTTCAGTGGCTGGTTCGCTTCCAAAAAAATCAAATAAACATTGGATCATTGGCACCGTTACCATTGTTGCTATTGGTGTGATTGTGGCGCTAGCGGTTTTGCTGGGTCGCAAGGACACCGACAGTCAAATGGCTGCCGTTGCCAAGCAATATGAAGAGGCCGTTGGCGTAGTGATTCTCGTCGGCCAAAAAGACGGCCAGCCGGTTTCCAGTCCTATTGCTACAGCTTGGGCGATTGACGATCGGGTCTTTGTTTCTAATGGCCATGTGGCGCAGCCGGTGGCTGATATGTTGGCCAATGGCGGCTCGGCGTTTATCGTTCTCAACAAGCATCCGGAACAAAAATTTCGGATTGTTGAAGCCATTTGTCATCCAAAATTCGGTCAATCACTGTTGAATGTAGATGGCAAGCAGCCCGTCGTGCCGGCTTATGACGTTGGCTTGTTGAAAGTGGACACCTCGGTGCCTAAAAAGTTCAAAATCGCCGGCAGCTCGGAACTACGCAAGTTAGATTCCGGTTACCGTGTTGCTTATTTGGGATTTCCGATGGAGAACCTGACTGGTGGCGGGGTAGATCCTCATAATCCGGTTGCCAACATGCAATCCGGAATCATCACCTCGGCCACGGATTACTGGCTCTCCAAGGCTCCGTTTGAAAGTGCCTTCCTCCTTTCTCATAATTTGGCTGCAACCGGTGGTTCCAGCGGCAGTCCAATCTTCAACACCTCGGGTGAAGTGGTTGGTGTTCTTTCTGCCGGAAATATAATCGGTCAGGTTGATTTCAATACTGGCGAACCGACTCGCGCTCCATCGGCAGCGATGATTAATTTTGCTCAACGCATTGATGTTTTGGGTGACATTTATCCGGAGCATTCTGGCTCGGCCAACCAACAACCGGTCGCCAGTGAGAGTAAAAAAAAGACCTCTAAGGCCAGCGGCGGGCGAATTATTGTAAAGTGGAAACAAAATCCCCAAACCGAGTCGGTAAAAACCTTTATGGCATCCACTTTTGCGCAGGAGGTGAAAACCTTCCGTCATGTTGGCGGTGGCAAACTTCAGTTGCTGAATGTTCCGGCTGGGAAAGATTTGGCGACCACGTTGGCGCAATACAAAAAGAACGCACTGATTGAATATGCCGAGCCGGACTATGTGATGCATATGGCCGATTTGCCGAATGACCCGGCGCTAGCGAAAGGTCTCCAATGGGCGCTCCATAATATTGGCGATCCCAAGACCAATGACGCCAACACAGTTAACCAGTTGTCTCTCATTCCACGTCCTGCCTGGCTTTCCTCATCCTATGCCGCGACCGGCAAAAGTTCCGCGAAACCGACAGTAAAAGCCACGAAACCAAAAGTGGCGAGTCAGCCCATTGCTGGTGGCGTTGATATCGGCGCGGAAGAGGGGTGGCAGATTCGTAACAGCGCGGAGGATATTGTCGTGGCGGTAGTTGATACGGGAGTCCGCTACACCCATGAGGATTTAGCGGAGAACATGTGGCGCAATCCAAATCCAGGTAGCGACAATGTGGCTGACGATGTCTACGGATACAATGCCGTGGCGAAAAACGGTAATCCATTTGATGATAACGGCCATGGCACTCATGTGGCCGGCATCATCGGTGCCGTAGGCAATAACAACAAAGGCATCAGCGGCGTCGCCTGGAAGGTCAAAATCATGGCCTGCAAATGTCTTAATGCCGACGGCTCCGGGCAGATATCGGACATCATCGAATGCATTGAATATGCCATTCGAAATGGTGCCAAGATCATGAATTGCAGTTGGGGCGGGCCGGGTTACTCGCGCGCCTTGTTGGAAGCCGTTCAGCATGCCAAGAATGCCGGGGTGATCATGGTGGTCGCGGCCGGCAACGATGGTGCTGACAACGACCAAGTCGAAGATAATTTTCCGGCGAATTATTTGGAAAATAATATTGTCTCCGTAGGGGCCATTGATCCTTTGGGTATGCCGGCCAACTTCTCAAATTACGGTGCCCACAGCGTCCAGCTTTTTGCGCCCGGGGTGGATATTTATTCAACGTTTAATGCCTCCGATTCCTCATATCAGACTTTATCTGGCACCTCAATGGCGACCCCAGTGGTTACCGGTGCTCTTGCCTTGGTGTTAGCCAGTGCCCAACCTGGTGATAATTATACCAATGCCATCAATCGGGTTCTGTCCAACACTCAGAAATTACCCACTCTGGCGGGAAAATGTGTCACCGGTGGCATGCTCAATCTGCCCGGTGCTTTAAAAGCAAGATAAAATTAAATCTGCCGTCAGGCTTTTGGAAAAGTTGCTGTATGAAAAAATCCGTCTATCCGATGCTTGCGGCAATCCTTGTGATTTTGTCAGCGGGTTGCGCCGACAAAAAATCCAGTCCAATTCAATCGTCTAAACCCGTGACCGCGCCGCCAGCGGCGACCAATGCTATGACCAACTCACCCGCTTCCGTTCCGGCTGTCACAACGAATCAAACCGCGCGGCTCATTGTGAAGTGGCGGGTGGCTCCGCAAACGTCGGAGGCTGTGGCGCTGCGGACAAAAATCAACGCCACCTCGATTCAAGTCTTCCAGGGCGTTGGCGATGGCCGGATGGAGGTGGTGCTGTTGCCGGACGACCGGAAGTGTGCGGAAGCCATCAAAGCATTGGAAGCCAGCGGCCTCGTGGAATATGCCGAACTGGATGCCAAGGTGAAGGCCAACAAGCCCTAGCGCTTCGATTCTTCAGAACCGGAATACTCCGGTCAGTTTGACGGCTGTTCGTCGCTCGACTTGTTCGCCGGTGCTCCGGGTGTTCAGCGCTTCTGTTGTTCCAGCAGCGCATTGATCTTGCCCAAGACTTCTTTGCCCTTCTGATCGTCCGCTTCCACCGCTGGAAAATTCATTTGAAAATCGGTGGTCGTAGTGGTGGTGAAATCTACAGTCTCATTTACAGCCTTCTTGCAGTTGACTGCGTTTTTCCGGGTATAAACCTTGACCATTTGCCCGCCGTCGGGATAGGAATTCAGCGCAACCGATTTGACATCGCTCAACAAAACTTTGTTCTGTTCCAGTTTCACAAAGTTGGTGGTATCAAGATCAACTTTATAGCGTAACGCACCCAGGTAGCCATCCTTGGTTTTGAATAAAAATTCATTTTGGTTTTCGGGTGTCTGGAGAAACCAACAGGATAGCAGATCCCAGTCAACATTCTGGGCGCGGACGAAGGATTGAATCTTCGCTTTCCTTTCAGCGGCGGCAGCCTGTTTGCTGGCTTTATGTCCCTGCGGCGGTGAACCGCCGTTGGATTTGGCGACTGCACCTCCGGCACCTAGGTTCTTATTTGCCGAGGCTTTGTGTGTTTTGGAGTTCTTGAGCACGCTCAACATCACATGGCGCTCCATAAGCGACGTGCCTGCAGTAATTTTAAGGATATCTTTTTTTGAAAAGAATAATGCCGCACTGCTATCTAAATATTGCTCCGGCGTCTGACCCGCATTGTTGAGGGCATTGGGGTTGGCCCCGTGGGAAATTAGCAGATTCACCTGAGCGTCATTGCCCCACGCAAAATGTAAAGGAGTATTGCCGTCGTTATCCCGAGCGTTTACGTCTGCTTTACAATTTATCAGGCTGGTGACTTTGGCGATATTTGCGTTATAAAAATCAAATCCCACCGCACGATGTAAAGGTGTTAGTCCGTCATTGTCTCGGGTGTTTACCTCTGCTCCATGAGCTACAAGAGTCTCAATTAAACCATCGGTATAATAAAGGTTGCCATCTGCATCCACCCTTTCTCCAACCTCTGCCGCCCAGTGTAATGGCGTTTGACCTACATTATCTATTGCATTCACCTCGGCACCATTAGCAAGCAAGACTTCCACAATATCTTTGGCACCCGATTGTGCAGATCTGTGTAACAGCGTTTCACCCCAATCACCACGGATATTCAAATTGGCACCGTTGGCAATGAGGTCTTGAAACTTTGCAATATCATCATTAGAAATTGCGTCAAACAGGTCATCCGCATCATCCAAGGCATGCGCTTGCGTTCCGGTCTTATTTGCCATAGCGGAACCAGCTGTTTTTGAGAGTGGTGAATGGTTTCCGGTGTTCGCTTTTAAGAATTTTATCGTCCTTTGCCTATCACGGATGGCCGCCGTCAGATATTTGTCGGTCGTGGCCTTAGCCTGAGCCGGATTTTGTTTGGCGACAGCACTGGAACCGACTGGCTTGGCCTGCGCTTTCTGGTGGCTGGCATAATTTTTTATCAACTTCGCCATCCAAGCGCGATCATAGCGTAGTATGGTCGTGGCTTTGCTAGTCTTGCCCTGGCTCTTTTTTGAATAAGTCGAATCGTCCTCTTGACAAGATTGCCAAAGCTGCGCAGGTGTCTGGCCATCGTTGTTGAGGGCATTGGGATCGGCTCCGTGGGAAATTAGCAAATTCACCTCGGCGTCATCGCCCCACGCAAAGTGTAAAGGTGTATTGCCGTTATTGTCTTTGGCATTCACATCCGCCCCGTTGGCGATAAGGATGTTGATTGCATCATAATCGTTATCTTCCCACCAGTCCCAATCCACTGCTTCATGTAAAGGTGTGTCGCCATCTTCATCCCGAGCGTTTACATCGAGACCGTGGTTAATCAAGAAAGTGATATTGTTAACAGGGCATTCATCTGCAGCTGCAAACAAAGCCGTCTCCCCTTCAGTGTCTTTGGCGGTAAGGTCGGCCCCCTGTGCAACCAGAAATTCCAACATGCCGTTTGAATACCATGTCGAATAAAATAAAGGTGTCCAACCTTCTTCATTTCGGGCATTCACATCTGCTCCGGCGGCAACGAGTTTTTGCACTTGATCCAAATCACCGCCCCTGGCGGCTACAATGATATCGGGTTCAGCATCCAAGGCGTGGGTTTTTGCCTTAGCGTTTTGCGAGGTGTTGGCAGTCCCATTTTGTTTTTTGGCTGAGGCAGCGGGGGCTTTGGCGTTTTTGAGATTACTGACTAGCCAGCGCCGGTCTTGGAGCGGCACTGCGGCTAGTTTGTTGATCCCTTTTTGGGAATAGGTTGATTCACTTGTAGTATGAGGATTTGACCAATACCACTGCCAATACTGCGCCGGCGTCCTTCCGTTATTATCAACGGCATTGGGATCGGCCCCACGTGAAATGAGGAAGTTGACCATATCTTGGTAACCGCATGAGTAGTGTAACGCTGTGTCACCATCATAATCCCTGAGGTTAATCTGCGCTCCTCGGTTCAGTAAGAACTCCGCCGCGTCCACATGGTCGTTTCGAGCGGCGTAATCCAAGGGTGTTTCCCAAAACGAAGCAGTTTGGGCATTTACATTAGCACCAGCGTTAATGGCGTTTTGCATGGCCCAAATATCATCATTCATTGCGGCATTATAAAGAGGTGCATCAGTATGGTAGTCAAAGGTATGAACGTTAGACTGGGTGTTTTTTGTGATTGTGGTGCCCTTTGTCTTGGCTGGAACGGGCGGTTTGCTGCCATCGTAAATGCCAGACGCCATTTTCGTGAATATGAGTTGATGGAACGCCGCCAGCGCAGATTGCCCAGCCAGAACATTTTGCTGGGCCCGGTTATTTTTCAGGCCTTTTGCCACAGTTGTCCTAGTTTGCTGCGGTTGCCGCTTGTCGCTGCTGCTTAGGATCAAATTCATCATGAGCTGGCGTCGCTTCATGGCCGCAGCAGTGGTGGTCTTGCTGCTGGTCTTTTTGATGGAGGCGCTTTCAACCGGATTGTCCTGCAGTTGTTGCCGATAGGCATCGGGCGTCAGGCCGTCATTGTTTTGCATCGTGGCATCGGCTCCATGGACAAGGAGGGCGCTCACGACGGCATCGGCATCGGCCCAGTGGAGCGGCGTGTTGCCGTCGCTGTCCTTGGCGTTCACATTGGCACCACCTTTGACCAGGAGGTCAATTTTGGCTTTCGTATCTTGAACGGAATCAGTGGCATTTGCCGCTGCAAAATGCAACGGCGTGTCACCGTGGTTGTCCTGAGCGTTCACCTCGGCTTTGTGGTCGAGCAAAAAGCTGACGGTGGCGGCATCGCTGGAATGGGCGGCTTCGTGAAGCGGTGAACCACCGTCGCTGTTTCGGGCATTCACATCGGCCCCGTGTTGGATCAGGGATTGAACCGCACCATTGGTGCCGCGCGCGGCAAGCAGCAAGGGCGTCATACCGTTTACATCCCGCAGGTTCACATCCGCCCCATGCGCAATCAGGATATCCGCCGTTTCCTTGGATTCATCCGAACCAAATAGTGGAGTTTCGCCGTATTGCCCCTTGAGGTTGACATCGGCACCGCGATCCAGCAAAGCCTTGAGCAAATTGGTTTGGTTGAGCCTGGCGGCAGCATGGATGGCGGCGTTTCCATCGCTGTCTTGGACATCCCACTTGGCGCCTTGCTTCAATAAATAAAGGGCGACTGCTTCATGGCTTTGGACGTATTCAGCATTATTTTGCAAGAGCGGATTCGCTGCCAAAAGAAACGGGGTGGCTCCGTTCACGGTCTTCGCTTCAAGGTCAGCCTTATTGGTGAGGAGCAAAGAAATTACATTGGTTACGTCCGTCATATCTCCACCGGTATTGATCCCCCCCACCCAAGCCGCCAAATGTAGCGGTGTGACCCGCCAGGTGTTTACCGCATCCACGGTAGCATGATGGGCGATCAAGGTTTCCGCCACATCTTCGCAACTGAATTCGGCCGCATGATGTAATGGGGTCAAATTGAGTTGATCCAAAGCATCCGCGTCCGCCCCGTGGGCAAGCAAAATATCCGCCATGTCTTTGTATTCATATCTCACAGCAAGGTGTAGCGGTGCATCGCCATCGCTGTTCTTGGCGTTTACGTCAGCGCCACCGGCGATGAGAGATTGGAGCGTTGCCGCATCATCGGCTTTCACGGCATCAGATAAGGATTCGTCGGCCAAGACCGGTCTGGCCAAAAATGCAGTGAAAAGGGTAATAAAGAAGATTAGGCGAATAATCATGCACCTGTTTCTCACTGGGTGAAGGCTCTGTCAAGCTCGGTTTGATAACACCTCGTGGGGACGATTTTGGAGCAAAAAGGAGACCGCTTTTTGACCTAGCTCATAGAAGCCCAATCAGTTTCTCATCCGCACTCCAAGCAAGTTGTGCCCCGGAAACCGCCCCGAGTGCCGTAGTGAAGAGGAATTTGCGACGTGTGAATGAGATGTCCATAGATTTCTTAGATCGAGAGGAGTTGCTTTTCTGAACCGATATTTTTTAGTCAGAATGCTAGTCTGAGCGTATGATTTAGTTTGTTCTTTGCCTATTCATCGTCTGCAAAAAAACAAAATTAGGAAATGACACATCCGCAATGCCAAGGTAGTTTTATTTCAACCGTCAAATCGCCCGGAATCTCGTCCAGATGTTTTGCCCATTCAGCAACTAACATTTGCGAAATTAATAATGATATCATGAATAAAATCCTCACTCGAATCATCGTGAGTGCGCTGGCGCTTGCCGCCATCACCGCCACCGCTGTCGACTTCCATATTGCACCCGATGGGAACGACGGCAATCCCGGCACGCAGGACAGGCCGTTTGCTTCGCTTGAACGCGGTCGCAATGCGGTGCGCGCCCTGAAGCTGGCAGGTCCGCTCAAGGAGCCGGTGAATGTTTGGTTGCACGGTGGCGTGTATCAGTTGAACCAGCCGGTGGTGTTCACTCCGGCAGATTCAGGCACTCCCGACGCACCGATCACTTATGCCGCGCCAACGGGCGAACGCGCCAGCTTAAGCGGAGGAGTGCGGCTTACCGGTGCTTGGCAGCAAACTCCGGGCAAGCCTTTCTTTCAGCTGGCGCTGCCGCAAGCGCGAGACGGCAAATGGATTTTTAATTCGCTGTTCGTCAACGGCCAGTCGCGGATTCGGGCGCGCTACCCAAATTACGACGAGAAGGTGTTGCGAGCCGCCGGCCGTGAGCCGGGTGGCGACCCGCGCCAAGCCTTGCGCTATTTCCCCGGCGATTTCAATCCTGCGTGGTCCAACCCGCAGGATATTGACGTGGTGCTGCTCTGTTCGTGGACGCCCACCATTCACCGCATCAAGGAGGTTATCCCCGACCGCCAAGTCGTTCGGTTTGAGAGCAGCCACGTCCGGCCGGTAGATTTTTGGGAGCGCAATTTCCGTTATTATCTCTCCAATGTTTACGAAGCGCTGGATGATCCCGGCGAGTGGTATCTAAACCGGCACACCGGCGTTCTTTATTACTATCCTTTGCCCGGAGAAGATTTGGCCAAGGCCGAGATCGTCGCCCCGGTGCTCAAGTCCACAATGATCGAATTCGCGGGGGATCTTGGCGGCAGCCACTGGATTGAACATCTCCATTTCCGCGATTTGCATTTTCTGCATGTGGATGGCGACTTGGATCGTTACAACGGCATGTATCGGCAGGCGCACATGTATCTCAATTCCGCTTTCGAGGCGCACGGCCTTCGCCACACGTCGTTCGAGCGTTGCGAATTTGCCCAACTCGGCGAGTATGGCATGGAATTGGCCGACGGCTGTCAGGATGTCACCGTGCGCCAATGTCATTTTTGGGATCTCGGCGCAGGAGCCCTGCAACTCGGCGTCACGGATCTGCCTACGCTCCTGACACCGCTTGAAGCCGGCGCGAAACCCGGACGCACCGCTGAATCCCGCCGTGAAGTGAAAGATCTGGTGATCGACAACAACTGTATTCATCGGCTTGGCACCATCTGGCATGGTTGTTACGGCATCGGCAACCGTTTTGCGTCGCGAACCAAAATCACCCACAATGAAATATTCGATACGCACTATATCGCCGTCGGATTGGACGCGCGTTGGACGTGGAAAGGCGAGAAATATTCCTATGGGAATGAAATCGCCTACAATCATTTGCACAACCTAGGACTGCACTATCAGACCGACGCGGCGGGCATCTATCAGTTCGGTCCGCTGGACACGCACATCCATCACAATCTCATCCACGACAATCTTGCCTACCCGCACATCGCCGGTTTTGCGGGAATCTATTTGGATGAAACGTCACGTGGTGCCGTGGTCGAGGACAACCTTGTCTATAATGTTGATTGGTATGCCTTTTTTCAAAATTACGGAACCGACAACGTCATTCGGAACAACATCGGCGCGTTTGCCCGCAACGGTCTTCTTGGCCGTGGCGGCGTGAGCAAGAGCTGGCCATCTAATTATTTTGAAGCGACTCGTAACATCTACATCACGCGCGAAAAAACCGCCGTGGAACGTCTGTGGGATGCTGGCACTAAAACCCCTTTTGTTCATAACAACATGTATTACGGAATCGCCGGTCAAAATACGCAACTCACCTTCGGAGGCAAATCATTCACCGACTGGCAGGCCGCCGGGCAGGACGCGCATTCGGTTGTAGGAGACCCCGGTTGCCGAAATCCGGCGGCCTTTGATTTTTCCCTACCGCTAGATGCCCCCGCTTGCAAAGCGATAGGATTTGTTCCAATTGATGACGAAATTCACAAAGCTGGTCTCTATGGCGATGCCACTTGGCGCGAATTGCCAAAATCTTTCCCGCCCCGCAAACCTGCACCCCTCTGGACTGACGAAGATTTTAAGAAACTTATCCCGTTCGCATTGGACTTCAACCTCATGAAGGATGGGGATGATCCGGGCGTGTTTCACATGCAAGGAGAAAAGGGCGCAGGCTTTGCGGTGACCAGCGAAGTCCCCGGTCTCAAAGGTGCCAAATGCCTCAAATGCATCGACAAAAAAGGGTTGTCCAAGGCGTTTTATCCCTATCTCCAATACGCTCCTCATGGACTGAATAGCGGCAATTTTACGTTTGCTTTTGCTGTGCGCCAGCCCGCCAGCGCGCCAGCCCGGCTCGATGTCACGTTGCGTAGTTCCGGCGAAAAAATGATCAACGGCCCTTCGCTGAACATCGGTCGCGACGGCGGCGTCAAAGCCAGCGGTCAGATAATCTGCACCCTCAAACCAGGCGAATGGACGCAATTTGAAATGCGGTTGACGCTCGGCGACGCGGGCAATGGTCATTACACGTTGGTCACGCGCAACCGCGCCGGCGAAACCTCACACTCACTACCTTATGCCAATCCCGCTTTTTCCGACATTGGTTGGATTGGCGTCACCATGCCGGACGATGCCGATGGTGTGACCTATCTGGATGATCTCAAACTACAAATCACGAAATAGCTATCGCAGTTGAAATGCGACGAAAAACACGAATCGGTGAAGAGCATTATTTTTTGGGGTCTTGCGGAATTATTTAATAAGGATTGTTCCGTTGGATAAATTCCTTGCTTCAAGTTCAAATCAAGACGCGTTTTTTCTTGATGAGTTTTCCATTTTCAAAATCTCCCAGTTTTGCCTGTATTGATCATGGCGACTACGGTGTTCTGTTCACCGATTGGAATTACGCCTTTGGCAATGCCATCTTGCGGCGGCACGGTAAATCCGGTTGAATTGGCCCGCTTATGGAAATCTACACGCACCCGACTTTCCAGATGGCTTGTCAGCAATTTGACCTCGTTGCGGATCATATCCAAATTCCCGCCAGCGAACGCGAGCGGCTCAAATTCCCCAAGCGCTCCCTGATTGTCGCCTTGCCCATCCACATGGACGATGGTTCCACCAAAGTTTTCAGCGGCTATCGGGTTCAGCATCACCTGACGCTTGGCCCCACCAAAGGCGGACTGCGCTACCATCCGGATGTGGCGCTGGGCGAAGTCGCCGCCCTGGCAATGTGGATGAGTTGGAAATGTGCGTTGACCGGGCTGCCTTATGGCGGAGCCAAAGGCGGCATCACCTGTGATCCCGGCAAGTTGTCCACGGCGGAAATCGAGCGTCTGACGCGCCGGTTCACCCAGGAACTCATTCCGTTCATCGGGCCGCAAGTGGACGTGATGGCACCCGACGTGGGCACGAACGAGCAGACGATGGCGTGGATCATGGACACCTACTCGATGCATGAGGGCAACTCGGTGCCGAGCATCGTCACCGGCAAGCCGGTGGGTTTGGGCGGTTCGCTGGGCCGTCGCGAAGCCACCGGCCGGGGCGTGGCCTATCTCATCAATCGCGCGACCGATGCGCTCGGTCTGGACATCAGCCGGTGCACCGCCGTGATTCAGGGATTTGGCAACGTCGGTTCCGTGACCGCTTATTCGTTGGGGCGATACGGCGCGAAAATCATTGCCGTCAGTGATGTGCAAGGTGGCATTTACAACGCCAACGGCCTCGACTTGTTCGCGCTGGAAAAACACTTCGCACAAAATCGGAGTCTTGCCGGTTTTCCCGGCGCGGAACCGGTCACCAACGAGCAACTCCTCCTCCTGCCGTGCGACATTCTGGTGCCGGCCGCGATGGAACGGCAAATCACGGCGGCGAACGCGGGCAAGATCCGCTGCCGCATCCTAGCCGAGGCCGCGAACGGCCCGACCACGCCGGCGGCGGATGAAATCCTGAACCAACGGCCCGAGATATTTGTCATCCCCGACGTGCTCTGCAACGCGGGCGGCGTGGTGGTGAGTTACTTCGAGTGGGTGCAGGATTTGCAGAGCTTCTTCTGGAGTGAGACGGAAATCGTGGACAAGCTGTTCCGCATCCTCGAAACCGCCTGGACAAAAGTGTTGAGCCAAAGCCGCAATCAAAAAATTTCCATGCGCCTGGCAGCTCTGGGCATTGGCATCCGCCGGGTCTATGAAGCCAAGCAGCAGCGCGGACTGTTTCCGTAACCCGTCTTGAATGGTTTGCCGCCGGTGCGAAGGGCAGGGGAAATGTTTGTTTTGGTCAGAAAAATTGGCAGATGTCGCCTTCAAAAATCAAATCTATAGACGAGATCCAGATGGCGTTGGGCAGAATCGGCGGATGATGTGCGGTCATCTCCACCGTCATCCTTAAGGTTCTTGCCGACGGAATAGACGATTTTCTTTTCCGCTGAATAGCGCAGCGGCTGGCTGTCAAAGTCATCCATCGGCACTGCGTCCAAAAAATCCGGCACCAGCGCGTTCAAGTTTGCCGGCAGTTGTCCGTGTGTCAGTTGATACGCGCGCAGGGCGAGAATGGTGCGCGTGGCTTGTAACTGGACGTCACACCTTGATTTTTGCACCAGCGACGTTGCCACGGCGGGTATCGCCATGTAATAGAGAACTTGACCGACTCCGTTGCCACTCAAATAGATTGATACAAGATTGGGACGCGCTTCCAGTTCAGCCACATTTACTTCGCTGTAATGACGCGATGACGCCTTAACCAACTGAAGTGCGCCGTGCGCGAATAATGCTTTCGTCTCGGTCAAATTAAAAACCGGCCACCAAGGCGAAATGCGTGGGAAGTATCCACCACCTAGCGTATTGGTCATTTTTCCCGTGCAGGTCATTTCGACCATCATGGTTTGAAATTGATACTCAGCTTTAATGGTGTTGGCGTATGCGGCGCTTTCCACATCTGGCTTCAATTCTAGTTGCCGGATATAATCTTTTAGCTGGTTTGCATTCAAATGTGATTTGCCCGCCCAATGCTGCATCTGACTCAGGCCGATATTATTGACTGCTGCACCGACGAGATAATCAATTAAGACCCCATTTGCGTTTTGCATTCGGCGGCCGAGTTGGACGATTTTTAGAAACTGATCAAACGCTTCTTTGTCCTGCCCATTGTGAAAAAGAAAATTACCGCGCACCTCGGCTAGTAACGCCAGTTTTTTCCAATTTGAAAGATAAGTCAGTGAAGCACTCGGATCGAAAACTTCCGGCACTTGAAAATCCGGTTGCTGTATTGCGGCATCCCAACCAGCCAACGCCTCGCGATTGCTGGCCAAAACGGTGCTGGCCAAGTTGACATCCCAATTGGTGTTTCTGGCGAGATCATAAATACTTTCGCTTTGATTCTCCGGCCACCAGATATGACCACCCGCTTCTTGAAGGACGTCAAAGGCATTTGAGTCTTTAGGATTATTGGCACGCACCAGCTGGAGTTCTCCATCATTAACCGTCGCGGGAATTTTTGACCGCACCATCAAAAAGCTGTAGAGCAACACAAGGACGAGCAGAAACCCCAAGCCAATCCGCAGGAGCCATTTTTTCATGACGACAAACTGCGCCGGATGACAAGCCAAGGCAAGCCGTTTGAATCAGAGCCGCACCGGGATATTCTTCTCCTTCAAAAACCGTTTCACGTCGCCCACGGTGTAGGTGCCGAAATGGAAAATGCTCGCGGCCAAAACCGCGTCAGCCTTGCCGGCCAATAGAACTTCCGCCATGTGTTCCAGCGTGCCCGCACCACCGCTGGCCACCACCGGCACGCCCACGGATTCACTGATGCGGCGCGTGATGACGAGATCAAATCCAGCCTTCGTGCCGTCGGCGTCAATGGAGTTCAATACAATTTCGCCCGCGCCGAGTGCCACGGCGCGCTTCGCCCATTCGAGCGCGTCGAGGCCGGTGTCCTTGCGACCGCCGTGCGAGAACACGCCCCATTTGTCGGGCGCGATTTTTTTCGCGTCAATGGAGACGACGATGCACTGGCTGCCGAATTTTTCCGCGCCCTGCCGGATGAGTTCGGGATTGGCGATGGCGCTGGAATTGATGGAAATTTTGTCCGCGCCGGCGCGCAGCATGGTGAACATGTCGTCCACGGACTTGATGCCGCCGCCGACGGTGAGCGGCATGAAACATTGGTCGGCGGCGCGCTCGATCACCTCGACCATCGTGCCGCGACCGTGCGCGGTGGCGGTGATGTCGAAGAACACCATTTCGTCCGCGCCCTGTTCGTTGTAGCGGAGCGCGAGTTCCACCGGGTCGCCGACATTTTTTAAACCGCCTTTTTCCGCGATGCCAAATTGGACGCCGCGCGTGACCTGGCCGTCGTGGACGTCGAGGCAGGGGATGACACGTTTTGCAATCACGCGCTAATTAAATGCGGAGTTGCGCTGCGGGGCAAATCATTCCGTGCGCCAACGGCAAGTTTGCGCGGCCATTTCACCGGCGGTTTTGGCAACGAACGGCATTTCACGCCCGTTTGTGGCCAGTTTTTTCGTAACTATTTTTGAATTGGATTGTTTGATCTATTGTCGGATAAAATGACGGTTTGAAATTTTAACATGAAAATACACACCTTGATTTTAACTACGGCGGGTTTGGCGGTGCTGGTCACCGGCTGCCAGAATCCCGACGGCACACAGAACAACACCGGCTCCGGCGCGTTAATTGGCGGTGTCTTTGGCGCGCTCACCGGCGCGGCCATTGGTGGCTCGCGGCACGGTGGACAGGATGCGTTGATCGGCGCGGCGGCGGGCGCATTGGCGGGTGGATTGATCGGCAATTCGGCGGATCGCGAACAGGAGGCTCGCCTCAAGGCGCAGGCACCGCAAACTTACTCGAAGGTGGAACAAGGGCAGCCGCTGGCCGTGGCCGATGTCAAAGCCCTTGCCAAGGCCGGCATCAGCGAAGATGTCATTGTCAGCCAGATCAAAGCCTCCCGCACCGTTTACCATTTGAGCGCGGCTGACATCATTGATCTGCGGGATTCCGGCGTCAGCGACAAGGTGGTCAATTACATGATCGATACGCCGGCTTCGGTGGGAGCCAATACCGCCACGGCCAGTGAAGTGGTGGTGCAACAGGCTCCGCCTCCGCCGCCGGTGGAAACAGTCGTGGTTGCGCCCGCGCCGGGTTATGTCTGGATCGGCGGTGAATGGGTTTGGGCCGGCGGTGGTTGGGTCTGGCGCGCCGGTTACTGGGGCTGTCCGCCTCGAGGCTATTCAATCTGGATAGGCGGACGCACTTGGCATGATGGGCGTGGCTGGCACGCTGAACGCGGCCACTGGCGTTGATTCAAATCCAAAGCTTGGGCCGGCTGGCCTGCTTTTCTGCCTGATTTCTGTATAAAAAAACACTGCGATGTTTGTCCATCGCAGTGTCTTGAAATCCATCCAACTGTCTCAAATGCTCACGGCGTGACGTGCGCCGGGTCAACCGTGCTGCCGAGCGAGCAAACTGCTTTGGTGCCGACCGTCGAGCAGTCATAGGTGCCACCGGCGGGGCAGGGCGGAATGGCGTTGCCATTGTTCATCTTGATGTAGGGGGTCAGGTCATCCGGGAACGTGATGGAGTCACCGGTTTTCTTGCCCTTTTCCAGCGCGAACTGGCTGGCCGCCGCGTCGATCTGGCGGAGGTTGTTGATGCAGCCATTGGCCTGCGAGGTGGCGCGGGATTTCACGAAGTTCGGAATGGCGATGGCCGCCAGAAGGCCGATGATGGCCACGACGATCATGATTTCCACCAGCGTGAAGCCCGCCTTGCGGGTGTTTTTGATCTGTTTCATTGTTTTGCTTTCTCTATTAGCGGTGGAACAACGCGGCAGGCTGGTTAATATGATTACAACTTTTGTTCGCTTGATTGCCTGTCGCAGCCGCTGTATGGCGGATACTAAGCAGCTACTTTGCCAAAGGCAAAAAATATATGGAACAATCGGTCGCCCTGAAATCCGGCCGGGTCTTGCCCCGCGTTTTTATTTTACATCCTGACGCGATGAAATAAGATGGAAGACCTTGGTGGCCGATGTGGCGGAATTGGCAGACGCGCCGGACTCAAAATCCGGTGGCCCTTAAAGCCGTGTGGGTTCGACCCCCTCCGTCGGCACCATCTTGGCTGTCCTTTCTCTCTACTGCGTGTTGCCATGAATAAAATTTCCCTTCCGCTCGTTCTCAGCTTCGGTCTGGCGGTCGCGCTGCTCACGGGATGTGCTTCGTCACGCCCAACCGCTTCCACCGTCCCGCCCAAGGGCGCGGTCATGACCGCCGCTGACACCGTGCCCGTCACGCCGCGTGAAATCATCCACGCCGCGGCGGGCCAGCCGCTTTCCTCGGTGGCGGGCGAAGGCTGGCGACCGCTCTTTGACGGCTCCTCGCTCGCGGGCTGGCGCGTGACGCATTTTGGCGGAGACGGGCGCGTTGAACTCCGCGAAGGTCTGCTGGTGTTCGGGATCGGGGCGCCGTTCACCGGAGTCAATTACACCAACGCCATTCCGCAGCTGAATTACGAAGTCACACTGGAGGCGATGCGCGTGGCGGGCGACGATTTTTTCTGCGGCCTGACCTTTCCGGTGGGTGACTCGTTTGTGAGCCTGATCGTGGGGGGCTGGGGTGGAACGGTGGTGGGGATCTCGTCCATTGACGGCGAGGATGCCTCGGAAAATGAAACGACACAGTCCATGGCCTTTGCCACCGGCCGCTGGTATCGCCTCCGGCTCCGCGTCTCCGAGCCGAAGATTGAAGTGTGGATCGACGAGAAAAAAATCGTGAATGCGGTGACGACGGAACACAAGCTGTCGCTGCGTGCGGGCGACATTGAACTTTCCAAACCGTTTGGTCTGGCTTCGTGGGTGACCGGCGCGGCGTTTCGCGACATCAAAATCCGCGCGGTCGATGGGCCGGCCGAGCCGGTGAAGTGAATTGCGCCCGGGTGCGGTCGTTGTTTGTCCCGCCAGATTTTGATTGACCCGGAATCAGGGGCCTTGGATATCCCGCGTGTTGCCCAGAGTTTTCACAAAGCTGCTGGCACCCGCCGGCGCGACGCTATTCTGGATGCTCGCGCCCTGCACATCATTGAGCACGATCACCGGCTCGCTGCCGGCGGACTCCACGTGGAAGCCGTTCAGTTCGATCTTCCGCACGTCATCGCACACGAGGGCCGGGCGATAATCTTTGCCCGAAACGCGCAAGGTGACGTTCTTGAACCGGATGCCTTCGGCGTGGCGGCAATAAAAGCCCCAGGCCGGCAATGTGCCAAAGCGGGTGCATTCCGGATAATTGGTGGCGGATTCGGTGACCCTGGCCAGCTTGTCCCAGCGATTTTGTTTGGGTTGCGGCGTGCTGCCGATCCCGCCGTAGGTGATGCTGACATTTTCGATGGTGACATCCTGCACCGGATGCCCCGGCTGGCCGGTGATCGAGGCAGTGACCAGCGTGTGCGGATTGTATTTATGTTTTTCGTCCGGATATTTGTTCATCTGTTCCACCGGTCGATCCGGGATTTCCGCCGTGACATCGCTGATGGTCACCCCATGCAGTTTGCCGATTTCACCGTGAATGTTGCGATGGCCGAGGCGGACAAAAATGGCGTTGCTGGTGTCCTTGATCTTGATGTGGGAGACGTTGACGTTTTCCATCAGGCCGCCGTCCACGATCTCCAGCGCGATGCCGCTGATGTAGGTGTCGTAGATCTCCAGATTGCGGCAGGTGACGTTCTTGAATCCGCCGAACGAGGCCGTGCCGAACTTCAGCGCGTTGCAGGTGGAACGCACGCGGCAGTTCTCCACCAAGACATCGTCGCAGGCGCGGCTGGAGGATTTGAGGCAGATGCCGTCATCCTCCGAATCCACGTCACAGTTCCGCACGACCGTGTGCGTGCAACCATCGATGTCGATGCCGTCGTTGTTGAAGGCGGTGTTGCTGCGCACGGTGACCTTTTCCATCGTCAGGCCGTCGCAATTCACATAATGCTGCACCCAGCAGGCGCTGTTCTTGAGCGTGATGTCCCGGATCGTCACGCGGGTGCAGTTGCGGAAATTGATGATGACCGGACGTTCGCCCTCGTTGGCGTTGGGCAGTTTGTGTTCGGCGAACAACCGTTCGGTTTCGGCGCTCAATTCCCGGCCCTGGCCGTCGATCACGCCTTTGCCGGTGACGGCGATGTCGGTCTGGCCGTCCGCCAGCAGCAAGCCATGAAAATACAATTTTTGATAATCCGCCCGGTGGGTGCTGCCCAGCAGGGTCGCGCCTTCGTCCAACTGCAACGTGACGTGGCTCTTGAGGTAAATCGAACCGCTCAAGTATCTGCCCGGCGGCAACAGCACCGTGCCGCCGCCCGCCTTGGCCGCCGCGTCAATGGCCGATTGCAGCGCCGCCGTGTCCAGGTGCGTGCCATCACCGGCGGCACCAAATTGCCTGACATTGAAGTCGGCGCCGTTCGCCAAAAGTGGAGCGGAGAAAATCATCAAGGCCGGAATCCAACCAAAGATACCAGTCGCTAAAGGAAGTCGTTTCATCATGGATGAGTTTAAGGACGCGGTTTTTGGCGGCAAGGTTTCATCAGGTAAAATCAGAACAAAACGGCTTGGAAAATGCAATGTCCCATCATTGGACATCTTTTTTCTTGTAATTTTTTTTCGACGGGAGTATCAGCAGGGAAAACCAATCACTTTATGGGCGCAATATTTTTCGGTTTTATCATCGGCCTCATCGCGTGGTTTCTCGTCCGTTATCTCGCCGCCGGCTTTTACACCGTCAACCAGAACGAGCGCGCCGTGAAGACCTGCTTCGGTCGCGCCGAGCGCGTGGGCGATGCCATGACCGCGCAGGATCCCGTCGCCGCGATGCTCGATGCCGAGGAACGGGAGCGTTACAACTATCCGCAGGTGCGCGTCATCCCGCCGGGCGGCCCGTATTTCAAATGGCCGTGGGAAAAAGTTTACAAAGTTTCCGTCGCCACGCAGACCATCAACATGGCCACCGATCCGGAGAATGCCTCGGCCAATTTTCAGGGCTCGATGCTCGAGGCCGTCACCAAGGATCAGCTCAACACCGGCCTCAAGGGCCAGATCCGCTGGCACGTCTCCGAGCGCAATCTCTACGCCTACCTCTTCGGCGTGAAACATCCCATCACGCACGTCATGGGCTATTTCGTTTCCGTGCTGCGCGAACGCATCGCCAATTTCGAGGCGCCCGCCGGCGCGGCCAAGACCGGCGACCCCAACGCCCTGCACAACCTCGCCGCCACCGCCGTCACCGGCATCTCCATCAACGACCTCCGCAAAAATCTGTCCGACATCAACGACCACATGGACAAGGAATGCGCCGGCTCCGCCGCGCGTTATGGCATCGCGCTGGACGCCTCGCTCATCACCGGCATCGACCCGCCGCCGGAAGTGGAATCCGCGCTGGCCGCCATCAACACCGCCTACAACGAAGTTTCCTCCAGCATCAGCCTCGCGCAGGCCGCGGCCGACCAGAAGATTGTCCAGTCCAAACGCGCCGTGGAAATTGAAACTCTCAAGGCGCAGGCCGAAGTGCAACCCATCGTCGCGCTGGCCGACCAGTTGACCGATTTGAAACAGAACGGAGCCGGCGCGCTCGACGCTTACGTGCGCAACGTCCGCCTGAAACTCTTCAGCGAAGCCAAAACCGTCATCCTGGAGGCCAGCCATGAATAACGGAATTAACGTAGCGGCGACGCCCCCGTCGCCGAGGGCATCGGGGACATCTGGTTGTCCAAACACTTTGGCCAATCACCCCATGCGACGAGGCGTCGCTTCCACACTGGAGGCCAGCCATGAATAATCCGCTCGCCCTCACTTTCGTCGCGGCCGTCGTCACGTTCATCGGCATGTTCATCCTCGTGCCGGTGTTCCTCGGCTTCGTGCGGCTGTTCGGCTTTTACACCATTGTCGAGGAACGGACGTGCAAGGTCTATATGCTCTTCGGCAAGGTCGTCGCCGTGATTGATGAACCGGGACTGCACCTGCTCCTCTTCAAGCTCGGCCTCAAGGCGCCGCTCGTGAACTTCCTCGGCAAATGCCACACGCTCGACCTGCGCCTGGACCAGGAATACATCCGCAGCACGCCCGTCAATTCCGAGGAAGGCGCGCCCATGGGCATCGGCATCTGGTATGAGATGGTCATCAGCGACCCCGTTTCCTATCTGTTCAAGAACGCTGACCCGCGCGGCTCGCTGGCCGCCAACGTGGGCAACTCCACCGTCCGCTGCCTGAGCAACATGAAACTTGCCGACATGTTGCAGGACCGCCATCCCATGAGCCAGACCGTGCGCAAGGAAGTCTCCCCGCAATCGCAGGAATGGGGTTACAGCCTCGGCTCGGTTTACATCCGCAAGGTCCATTTCCGCGACGCCGGTATGATCAAGCAGATCGAGGAAAAAGTCGTGAACCGGCTGCGGCAGGTCACCTCCGCCATCAAGCAGGACGGCACCAACCAGGTGAACATCATCGCCAGCACGGCCGAACAGCAGGCGGCCATCGAGTTCGCCAAGGCCGCCGCCATGCGCCCGCAGATTGTGGGGGCGGCGCTGAAGAAAATCTCGCAGGACCCGGACATCTCCCGCGCCTTGTTCAATGTGCTGGAAACGCAGAACATCATTGCCGGCGAAGCCAGCATCACGCTCATCCCGCGCAACTCCGAACTGCTGGGCCAACTCGTTGCCGCCACGCAAACGCCGAAGGCGGCGGGTAACTAGAACGACTGTAATTTTTTAAGTTACGCGCGATTTAGCATCAATGGATATCACGGAACAAAATCAAATAAAAGCTCAGACGAACAAAGTTACATTTGAACTTCACACGCTTGGCTGGGAGGCGTTTCAAAATCTTTGTGGTCATGTAATTCGAGAAATACTTGGACAGACGGCAACGGTATTTTCACCTACAAATGACGCCGGTCAAGACGGTGCATTTCAAGGCGAATGGAAGAAGTCGAAAAACGAATCTTTTAGCGGAAGGTTTGTAATTCAATGTAAATTTACAGCACGCCGCGACGAACATCTTAGTTTGGTTGATTTGAAGGATGAGTTAGTTAAGGCCGAAAAACTCGCGAGCAACAACTTGGCGCAAACATACTTACTGATGACAAACGCCAAGTTAAGTGGAGCCGCTGATAAGATTATCCGTGGAGAATTTCTCAAAATTAAGGGGATTAATCATTTCGACATATTCGGTTCGGAGTGGTTGACTGAGCAGATACTAGATTCAAAACGGCTTCGTGCTTTTGTTCCACGCATCTATGGCTTAGGTGATCTCACGCAAATACTCGATCAAAGGGTATATCGGCAGGCCGAGGAAATACTTCGTTCTTGGAAAGACAATCTAGCGAAATTTGTTCCAACCGATGCGCATAATAAAAGCGTCAAGGCGCTACTTGATGAAGGTTTTGTTTTGTTGTTGGGTGATCCCATGGCGGGGAAGTCAACTATTGCAGCTTCACTTGCTCTAGCGGCAGCAGATCAATGGCAATGCATTCCAGTTTTTGTAACCGAGCCAGATGATTTTAAAGAGCATTGGAATCCAGATGAGCCAAAGCAATTTTTTTGGGTAGATGATGCATTTGGCCAAACTCAAGTTGATTCATCGCTGACAGAAGGCTGGAATCGCTTGTTCCCACTTCTGAACGCTGCGCTCCGCAAAGGAGCTAAAATTTTATTTACATCACGCACTTATATTTTTAATGCAGCCCAACGTGAATTAAAGGAATCAGCCTTTCCGCACATTAAAAAGTCGCACGTCACAATCCATGTGGAAAATCTTACCCTCAATGAAAAGGAGCGTATTCTCTATAATCATCTACGACTTGGAGGCCAGCCACCAGAATTTCGAAAAGAAATTAAACCACACCTTCCATCGATTGCCTCAAATAATAAATTCTTCCCGGAAGTAGCCAAACGATTGGGCGATCCTTTCTTTACTAAAAACCTGATCATGCACGAGGCGTATTTGAACCGCTTTGTAGAAGAACCAAAGGAATTCCTGTGTGACGTTATTAAACAGTTAGACCGAAAGTGCTTTGCTTCGTTGGCGCTTCTTTTCATGCGTGCCGGGCGAATTGCGTGTCCGCCAAAAATAGATGCTAATGAAGCTGAATCGTTGTCACTGTTGGGAGCGAATTTGGCGGAGCTAGTAGAATCTCTTGTAATTTTGGAGGGCAGTCTTGTTTCACAGGCATACGAAGCCGGAGAGCGATTCTGGAAATTTCGCCATCCATCTGTTCGTGATGCAATGGCCATGCTGGTTGCTGCGCGACCCGAGCTTGTTGACATTTATCTTGCCGGAGTCAAGGTATCCGAACTATTACGGGAAGTTGTTTGCGGAGATGTTAATGTTCCGGGTGCAAAAGTTCATATTCCCAACAATCGATTTACATCGGTAATTTCCAGAATACATGGAATTGACATTAACGATTGGCGGTGGGGTCATGATTTTATTTCTTTTTTGGCCATGCGCTGCTCGCCTGAGTTCTTAGTCGAATGGGTTAAAGCCTGCCCGGAGGATTTTGAAAAGATTATCGCTCCCTATCGTATTTCAAATCATAACTTTTGTTTGATTTTAGCGCGGCTAAACCGCTTGGGCTGTCTTTCAGAAGCACATCGGCAAACTTATTTAGCGAACGCAATAGCAGAGGTCTTGGAATCGGGAGAACCCACTTTTCTATCCGACGATGTCAGAGACCTTATGACGCCGGAAGAATATGAATCCGTAATTAAAAGGATAAAAGATGAGTTAATCCCTGATTTAGAATCCAAAATCGATTACTTGGCGGCAAATTATTCCGATCCCGATGAAGAGCCAGCAGACTATTTCAGTGATTTGCGTTCCAATTTAACAAATCTTCAGGATGTTGTAGAAGATGATGAGATAATTAAAGAGCTCGGACATGCTGATTGGCTCATCGACAACGCTGTTGACCGACTTGAAGACGAAAACAAGGAGCGAGAGGAAGAAAAGAAACGAAAAAAACAAGAAGAGGAAGAAGCCGAAGCATTTGAAAATGAGGCCCTCCAAGCACTGGTTGAAGAACATGAGCACGAAAAGGCAAATAGGTCTCGTCAAATAGTAAAACCCGATATGCCTTCCAAAAATCTATTTCAGAAACCAAGCGCGCGACGAGATATTTTTGATGATGTAGATCAATAAATCCAAAGATTGATCATCTTTAGCGGAAACTCTTTATCTATTGGTTTAATTGCCCCGCCATTTCCAAACCTCTTACGGCGTGCCCGTCTTTGCCACCAGCCATCCAATTGTAACTGGTTTGTTGCCCGTCCGCCTTTGATTTGGTGGCGGGGAAATGGTCAGATGGTGTCAGGTTTAGGGCGGTGTCCCCAGTCTCGGCTAGGTGCATGGAAAACCAACTTGAAGCCAGAGCGAAATGATGGAATTCCGGCAATGGCCCTAGCGATAACACGCTGCCAACACCGCCACGGTCAAATTGTTTAAGCCCCAGAAGACGCTGCTCCAAAGGAGCACCGGGCTCTTGTCCCGGATGGCCTGATAAACCCACAGGCCAGCCATCACGGCCATCCAAATCCAGGAAAGTATGGCCACGTCGGCGGAGGACTGGCGTTGGATGATGCGGACCACCTGCGGCACGCCCGCGAAGAAGCCGTCGAGGATGAGGAGAGACTGAATGGTGAATTGAATGCGCTTTTTCATGCCAGCTTAAAGAATAATGAGCTTGGAACACAATCGCAAGGCGGGGGAGCGGGCGGATGCGTTATTAACGCCGGTCAGCAGTTTTTCCGGCAGCCATCCAAATGTCACCGGTTTGTTGCCCGTCCGCCTTTGATTTGGTGGCGGAGTGATGTTCCAATGGCGGCAGGTTTAGGGTGGTGTCCCCAGTCTCGGCTACCCTTCTAAATTGGGCCGACGCATTTTGACACTACCCTAATCCGCTAATTTTTTTTGATGTGATCGACCATTGAATCCGCTTGGATTGCGGGGTGGTTTCAAATCGTGTATGACTTCCAGGTGCAAGTTTCATGTTAAGACCTTTATCCAGATTTCTGTTTCCGAAAGAACACGATTGGAAACGGCGGAGACAATTTAGAACGATGGTATGGATTATTTTTGTGGCATTGAGTCTGGGATGTTTGGTCGTCGGAATTGTTTGGATGAGCAGCCATAAAAAGCCGGTATAATTTCAAATCAGGACGCTGGCGGTCTCGGCATCCCGGCGCGAAAAACTCGATGGCCGGCCGTTTCCCCTTCATTTTAGCCTAAATTCCTCATTTTCAGCCGGTTCACGCACGGGTTCAGGCGCGGCTGAAACGCTCCTCCTGCACCTTGCGGCATGCTTAGTCAGTGCGCCGGCGTGAACGGTTGCACAAAGGCTGGGCCGTCTTTGCCTTTGCTGAAGGCGATCCAGACGGTGTGGGTCTTCGGGTCCACCGCGATATTGCCGGCACCCGGTTGGCTGGTCACTTCTCCCAACGCAGTCAGTTTGTCCGCCGCCACCGCTGTCACGGAAATTTTTCCGAGCCGACTGGAACAATAGGCCAGATGCAGCGCCGGGTCGTAAGCCATTTCATCCACGCGGGCGGGGATGTCCGCCGTGGCGATGATTTTTCCGCTGGTGCGGCTCAACAGCACCAGTTTGCCCGCGCAGGCCGCGAGCAAGCCGTCGGTCTCCGGCACGAGGGCGATGCCGTGCGGGCCGGTGTTCGGCGCGAGCGGCCAGGTGTCCGTGACCGTATTTTTTGCCGGGTCGATGACGGCGATGGTGCTGTTCTTCTTGGCTGCCTGATAGAGATGCTGGTAGCCGGTGTCAAAGGCCAAATCTTCCATGCCGCCGCCCGCCACGGTGATGGTGCTGACAATTTTTTTCACCACCGGATCAATCACCCACACTTCGCCAGCAGCGTCATTGCATTCATAGACCAGACCCGTCGCCGGATTGAAACTGATCAAGTCCGTTTCCGCCGCCGTCGGCACGTCGCCGGTAATCGCCAGCGTGGTCGAATCCACGATGACCATCCGCGCGGGGTCGTTGCCGCTGACGTAATATCGGCCGCGCTGCGCGTCGGTGGCGGCGTCCTGCGCTTTGCCGGTGGGAACGGATTTCAGCAGCTTCTTGGTGGCGACATCAAAGACATCAAACGATTTGTTGCCGGTGTGACCGAGCAGCAGCCGGCTGGCCGACGCATCCATGCGGATGAAATCGCAACCGCCCTTGGTGCCGGTCAGTTCGATGGGATCGCCGGCGGTGAGCGGCGCGGCGTGGCTGCTGGCGGCCAAGGCCAGCGCACCGGCGCAGAGTCCGGCGGCGAGGTGACGAAGCGAGAAAAGATTTTTTGCGGTGGTCATAAATTTGGATTCGTCAGATTGCACTCCATCGCCGCGTCGTCGGCAATGAAAATTGGCGGGAAGAAATATTTTTGTCTCCGGTTGGCGCGGCCGGGACTATCAAATCCACCGGCCATCTGCTATGCTGCCGCCATGAACATCGATCTCACCGGCTATTCGGCTGCGCAACAGCGGGCGTTTTTTGACCTGCTGATCCTGGCGATGTATGCGGACGGCCATCTGACGACGTATGAGGACGAGCAGTTGCAGAAGCTGCTGACGGCGATGGGCTTCACCGAGGAAGCGGCCCGGCAGCGGGAGTTTGACGCGGCGGTGACGCGGATCCGTCCGCACATCCAATCGCTGCACAAGGCCAAGGAGCTGGCGTTGGGGCTGGCCGATGCGTTCACGGATCGCCGGCAGCAACGGCAGGTGCTGGATGCGGTGCATCAGATGATGAGCTCCGATTTCAATGTCAGCACCTGGGAAAGCACGCTGTTGATGGAACTGCGGATGAAGTTTAGACTTTGAACCATGAAATCCGCCTATGAGATCGCGATGGAACGGCTGAACCGGACCGCGCCGGCCACCAAGCTCACCGCCCAACAGAAAGCCGAACTGGCGGAGCTGGATTCCCGCTACGCCGCCAAGGTCGCGGAACGGGAAATCGCGTTGAAGGACGAAATGGCCAAGACCGACGATGCCGAGAAGCGGGAATCGTTCCGGGAGCAGCTCGTGTTTGAGCGCAAAAAACTTCAGGCCGAACTGGAGGACAAAAAGGAACGGGTGCGGAGCGGAACCCGATGAGCGCGGCGGGCAGCGGCGCGGCTTCAGCGAACTTGTGAACTCCTTGCAGCATTTTTTCTCCAGCGGCACCGGCATGGACTGGCCGACATTTTTGCTCGCGAGTTTCGCGGTGCTGTTCATCGGCGTCGCGAAGGCGGGCTTCGGCGGCGGTCTGGGGATGCTGGTCACGCCGTTGTGCGTGCTCGCGTTCGGGCCGAAGACCGCCATCGGCATCCTGCTGCCGCTGTTGTGCGCCGGCGACGCTTTTTCCCTCTACCACTACTGGCGCAGTTGGCGGGCGGAGAACCTGAAATATCTGCTGCCGGGCGTGCTGGTGGGCGTGGTGATCGGCGTGCAGCTCATCGGCCGGTTTTCGCCGCGCCAGCTCAACATCGCCATCGGGCTGATTGCGTTGCTGTTCGCGGGGTTCCAGATCGCGAAGGAACGGATATTCCGGGCGGAAGGCGCGTTCGCTCCGAACCACCGCGTCGGGCTGCCGTGCGGCATCGGCATGGGCATCACCTCGACGTTCGCCCACGGCGCGGGGCCGGTGGCGGCGATGTTCCTGATTCCGCAGCGTCTGCCCAAGGAAATCTTTGTGGGCACCAGCGTCCTGCTCTTCACCTGCGTGAACTGGATCAAGCTGCCGTTCTTCTGCGTGGACCGTTCGATGCTGAACCTGCCGGTCTTCGCGTCGCAGGCGTTGATCACACCCGCCACACTGCTGACGAGCGCCAAGTTTTTTCCGCTGGTGCCGCTGGGGGTCTGGCTGGGCGTCTGGCTGAACCGCCGCTTTTCCGAAACGGTGTTCGTGAAAGTGATCTACACGATCCTGTTCCTCACCGGCCTGCAACTCATCTTCAATTTTGATCTGGCCGCGCCTTTCCGATGACCGGCATCGGCACGGACCATTTTCCTCGAAGCTATGGATTGTGTTATGCGGCATGTGCTTTTAACTTACACAGGCACCTGACGCCGGGGCCGTTGTCTGCCAGCAGTTTTTGCGCGGCACATGGCCCGATTCTTGCGTTAAGTCGCGTGAAACCATCGTTTTTTGGGCAAATCGTGAAATTTGGGACATGCATCCTGTTCACACTGGTCTGGGTAGTCGGTTCCATGAACCGCTCGCTCGCAGAGACCGGTGAGGTGGATTTGTCGTCGGTGCCAGCGGTCGTGCAATCGGCCACCAACCCGCCGTCCAGCGATCTGGTGACCAAGCTGGGCGCGGTCTATAAAAAGGCGCACATCGAAAAGTCCGATCCCAGCGGCCTGACCATCAGCTACAAGCCGGAGAATGGCGGCATGGGCATCACCAAGATTCCCTTTGAAGAGCTTTCCAATGAGCTTCAAACTTTTTACCACTTCGATCCCCGGCGCGCTGCCGCTTATGATCTGGAACAGAGAAAAGGCATGGGGCGGTATCAGGAGGAATTGATCGCCGAGGAACAGCGCATCAAGGCGATCCGGGCCGCCGCCGAGGCGGCCGAGGCCGCAGCGGAAGCGGCGGCGTTGGCGGAGAAGAAAAAGAAACAGACTGGAACCACTGCCGGCGAAACAGTTCCAACCGAAGTTCCGCCTGCGCCGGTGATTCCGCAACCGGTGCCGCCTCAGGCTTCTAACAATGTCGCCCCGCCGGTCATCAAAAAAGACAAACCCACAACCGCGCCAACCACGCCACCTCCGCCGGTGGAACTGTTCCCTGAACCGCCCAGGACGTGACCGGGCAAACCACCGGCGACTGGCTGACGCGACTGACGCCGCTTATTTGGCCGCGTAATCGGGATATTCGGGTTTGAACATCTGTGAACGGATGTAGCTCGCCAGATCTTCCGGGCGCGACAGCGTGTTCAATTGTTTCGCATACGCCTCCTGCGCGACGGCCACGGCGATGGCGTGCGAGACTTCGTGGATGCGGCTGAGCGACGGATAAACGCGGCCCTCGGCCAGTTCGTTGTCACGGATGAGCGACGCCAGTGTGCGGGCGGCCTTGATGAACATCGCATCCGTCACGCGTCGCGCGCCGGTGCAAACCACCCCCAGGCCGACACCGGGGAAAATATAGGCGTTGTTGCCCTGGCCGGGGACGTGGGTTTTGCCGTCAATCTTCACCGGCGCAAACGGACTGCCGCTGGCGAACACGGCGCGACCGCCGGTCCAGCGATAGGCTTCCTCGGCGGTGCATTCGGCTTTGGAAGTCGGATTGGAGAGCGCAAAAATGACCGGACGCGGATTCGTCTCGGCCATCACCTTGACGATTTCCTCGGTGAAAGTTTTGGGCTGGCCGGATACACCGATGAGCATGGTGGGCTTCAGGGATTTCACGGCGGACAGCAGGTCGCCGCTTGGCGCGTGGTCGTGGGCGAAATGCAGCTTGTGCTCGGTCAAATCCTTGCGGCTCTTGACGACCAGGCCCTTGGAATCCACAAACCAGCAGCGCTTCCGCGCCTCGACGGGGGAGATGCCTTCCTCGACGAGACAGGCCACGATGTTTTCCGCGATGCCGATGCCGGCCTCGCCGGCACCGAGGAACAGCACGCGCTGGTCGGCGAGTTTCTGGCCGGTGATGCGGAGCGCGGACAAAATCCCCGCGAGTGCCACGGAGCCGGTGCCCTGGATGTCGTCGTTGAACGTGCAGGCGCGATCGCGATATTTTTCCAGCAGCCGGAAGGCGTTGCGGTTGCCGAAATCTTCAAACTGGATCAGCACGCCGGGGAAAAGTTTTTCGGCGGCGACCACGAATTCCTCGATGATCGCGTCGTATTCCTCGCCGCGGATGCGTTTTTGCCGCAGGCCGATGTAAAGCGGATCGGCGAGCAGCGTTTCATTGTCGGTGCCGACATCGATGGTGATCGGCAGGCATTGCGTCGGATGGATGCCCGCGCAGGCGGTGTAGAGCGAAAGTTTGCCGACGGGGATGCCCATGCCGGACGCGCCTAGATCGCCGAGGCCGAGGATGCGCTCGCCGTCGGTGACGACGATGACCTTCACGTCGCGCGTGGGCCAGTTCTGCAAAATCTTTTCCACCAGGCCGCGGTCGTTGCTGGAGATGTAGAAACCGCGCGAGCGGCGGAAGATATGGCCGTATTCCTGGCACGCCTTGCCGACGGTGGGCGTGTAGATGATGGGCATCAGCTCCTCCAGATTGTCCATGACCACGCGGTAGAACAGCGTCTCGTTGCGGTCCTGCAAACCGGCGATCTGGATGTAGCGTTCGAGGTCGCTGGACTTGCTGCGGAAATTCGTCATGACGCGCTGCACCTGCTCGTCCATCGTCTGGACGTGCGGCGGCAGTAGGCCGCGCAGGCCGAGCGCGTCGCGTTCGGCTTCGGTGAAGGCCGTGCCTTTGTTGAAAACAGGATTATGCAGCCAGTCCACCCCCGGCGTGGGCAGGGTGCGGTTGGTGCGCCGTGAAATTTGTTTATTAGATGTCGTCATGGTTGCTTATGGTTCAGAAAGAAATAGCGATGATGTGGCGGATTGGCTGGACGTTATTTGCCAAAAACCAGCCGAATTTTTGACTGGGCAAACAGGGCAGTTTTTGAAACGGCAGCCGAAATGAAGACCGTGCGGGAATATTTTTTGAAGCCGGCTTAGGACGACCGAAAAAGCTCCTAGAAATCATCCAGAAAAATGGCGGCGAGGATGCCGGCGACCAGCGCAATGATCAGAACGTAAAGCCATCCGCCAAAAGCATAAGCCCCGATGCCGGCACCGACGACCAGACCGCAGAAGAAATGCACCCACGTCTTGAACCAGTCGCGTGGCGCGTCTTCGCTCATTCAGGTCTCAGTTCGCACCGGTCGATTCCGGCGGTGCGGCCGGGGGCTCTTCCGGTTTTGCCGGCGCGACTTCGTCCAAGCGCAACTGTTCCGGCGGGATCGTGGCCAGACCCGCATCCGCCGTGACCGGTGCCGGCGGACGTTCCACCGGGATGCGGCGCAATTCATCAGCGGCGGGCAAATCTTCCAGACCGCGCAGGCCGAAATATTCCAGAAACACCGGCGTGGTGCTGTAAAGCGCCGGGCGGCCGACGACTTCCGCGCGACCGCTCTGCTCGACTAGGCCGCGTTCCAGCAACGTCTGCATCGTGCCGTCCACATTCACGCCTCGCACCTGTTCGACTTCCGCGCGCGTCACCGGCTGGCGATAGGCGATGATGGCGAGGGTTTCCAGCGCGGCCTGCGAGAGGCGCGACGGACGGTTCTTGACGCCGACCAGCGCCTTGAGCCACGGCGCAAATTCCGGCTGCGTGACGAACTGCCACGCGCCCGCGACACACACGAGCCGGTAGCTGCGCGCGGCGGCTTCATGTTCGCTGGCCAGTTCTTCCAGCGCGGTGGAAAGGTCGTCTTCCTTGATTTTTTTGAACGGTTTGGCGGTCTCGTCCGCGTCCTCCACGGTGGCGGCGTTGACAAAAATTTCGCGCAGTTCCTTCACGCTCATCGGGCGTTGCGCGGAGAACAAAAGCGATTCGAGAATGTATTTCGGTTCCATCTTAAAAATTATTTCGGTGGTTGCTCTTCGGTTTCGTCTTCATCGCCATCTTCCTCATCATCTTCATCGTCCTCATCCTCATCGTCTTCTTCTTCGTCGTCATCAAATTCATCTTCGGCGCCCCCTGATTCTGCTTCAGCTTCGGCTGCGACCGGTTCAGTCGCCGGGGCTGCGGATTGCGTTTCGGCCTCCGGTGCGGGCGCAGCGGGTTCCGCCGGCTCGGCGGAAACGACGGCCTGGCTGATTTCAATTTCAGCGAACGGTTCCGGTTGCAGGCAGGCGAATTGTTTCAACCGGATGAGTTCCAGCAGCGCGAGAAAAGTGCAGACGACTTCGGCGCGGTTGGCGGCTTTTTCAAACAGCTCGGAGAATTTGACCGAGCCGCGCTCGGCGACGATGTTGCGGACGTATTCGATCTTCTCGCTGACCGTCCACTTGTCCTCGTAAATCTCCCGCGTGCTCGCCTCCTTCGCCGCGAAGCGTTTGAGGATGCCGTTGACAGCGTTGAGCAGGTCGAAGATGCCAACTTCCGGTTTCACCGGCGCGGCGTCGGCTTCAAACTCGATTTTGCCGGGGACGCGCGGATAGACGTTTTCCTGGCGTTCCTCCAGCGTCTGCAACTGCGCGGCGGCGTCCTTGAATTTTTTGTATTCGACAAGCTGGCGGATGAGTTCCCAGCGCGGATCTTCGCCCTCGTCCTCCTCGCCTTCGACGGCGACCTGCTGATCCACCGGCAAGAGTTCCTTGCTCTTGATATACATCAGCGTCGAGGCCATCACGAGAAACTCGCCGGCGACTTCAAGGTCGAACTGCCGCATCAGATCCACGTATTCGATGAACTGTGTGGCGAGCTTGGTGAGGTTGACTTCGTAGATGTCCACCTCCTCCTTCTTGATGAGATAAAGAAGGAGGTCGAGCGGGCCTTCGAAGACCTCGAACTGGACTTTGTATTCCGACATGAACGGGTGCGAATCGTAGATTGAACGGGGCGGGTTGGCAATGTCGGAACCGTGCCTGTCCGGCATATTGCTCGACGCGGGTGGACTATTTTGGCATGGTTCGGTTATGGATTCAGACGAGCGCGAAATTTTTAACTACCTCAAGACCTGGGGGGCGGAATTTGTCGGCGCGGCGGAGATTTGCCGCCGGGCGACCACCAAGAAGCGTTATTATGATAATCCGGACTGGGCCAAACCGGTGCTCATCTCCATGAAGGATCGCGGCATTTTGGAGGTGGACAACCGGGGCAGCTATCGCATCAAGCCCATCAAGAAAAAGAAGCGCGACGGACAGTGGATGGCGCCCGACATCGAAAAAATCCTCAAGGACGGTGGCATGGAAGTCGAAAACAACACCGGCGAGCTGGCGCCTGACGAGTATTACGACGAGCTCTGATGTTCCCCGCGTTTCTCACCGCGCTGCTCTTCGCCACCTCCGCCGTCTGCGGGTATCGCACGGCCAGACAGGTCGGCGGCATCGAGGCCAATTTCTGGCGCATCACGCTCGCCACGATTTTCCTCACGATCTGGGCGTTCACCTTCGGCCACGGCTTTGACGGCGCGCCGGGCTGGTTCCTGTTGAGCGGGCTGTTCGGCATCGGGCTGGGCGACTCCGCTTATTTTCAGGCCCTGCCGCGACTCGGCAGCCGTCGCACGGTTTTGCTGACGCAATGCCTCACCGCCCCGTTTGCCGCGCTCATCGAGTTTTTCTGGCTCGGCACCAAAATGAACCTCACGGAAATCCTCTGTGTCGCGGTCATCCTTGCCGGCGTCGCGCTCGCGCTCAAACCGGAGGATCATCTGAAGATTTCCCCGCGCGACTGGAAGATCGGCCTTTTCGCCAGCGTATTCGGCGCGCTCGGTGCGGCCTGTGGCGCGGTGGTCATCCGCAAAGGTTACGCGGCGATTCACGCCGCCGGTTTGCATGTGGATGCCGGCACCACCGGTTACCAGCGTGTGCTCGGCGGCATTTTGGTTCCGACCCTTATGCTGCTCGCTTTCAAATGGCGTTCCGCCCGTGCCCACGGTCCGGCGTTCTCCGGCGACACCGTGCAGATTTCCCGCGACAAGTGGCAGCGCATCTGGCCGTGGGTGCTGATGAACGCGCTCGCGGGTCAGACGCTCGGCGTGACCTGCATGCAATGGGCACTCCAGACCACGCAGGCCGGCATCGTCACCGCCATCATCGCCACCACGCCCATCGTGCTGCTGCCGATGACCCGCATCGTCGAGGGCGAAAAGATCGGCTTGCGGGCGTTGTTCGGCGCGCTCACCGCTGTGGGGGGGGTGATCGCGCTGACGTATTGTCGGGGTTGACGAATTCTATTTTCCCTTTCGTGCCATTAGTGTATTTCGTGGGTGAAAATGCATTCCGAACTCCAAGCCGCCGTCGCGTCGCTCGGCCTCGAAAAATACCGCCGCCACATCTTCCTCTGCACCGACGCGGATGAGCCGAAGTGCTGTCCGCGCGAGCAGACGCTGGCCGCGTGGGAATTTTTGAAAAACCGGCTGAAGGAGTTGAATCTGGTCGGCCCCAACCCGCTGGTCTTCCGCTCGCGCGCCAATTGCCTGCGCGTCTGCACGCGCGGACCAATCGCTGTCGTCTATCCTGAAGGCGTGTGGTATCACAGTTGCACCCCGGAAAATCTCGAGCGCATCATCCAGGAGCATTTGATCGGCGGACGGGTCGTTACGGAACTGGCTTTTGCGCAAAATAAATTGTCCTGATTTTATAATCGACTTCGCCGTCGGCGGTGGGCAGTTTCTGCCGCATGGCGAGGCTGGTGTTAAAAACTTCAGGCTTGGGCGTCAGCACGCTTGAGTTGCGTCTCGGTGTCAACCGCGTGGGACGTGATCCGGAAAATGATTTTCCGCTCGATCACCCGACTCTCTCCGCCCGCCACTGCGAATTCATCCTCTCGGCGGACGGCGTGGTGCTCAATGACCATGATTCCACCAACGGCTCGTTTGTGAATGACCAGCCGGTGAGTGAAAGCTGGCTAGAAGCCGGTCAGACGGTGCGGCTCGGCGATGTCGAAATGCTGGTGGAATCTACCGAAGCCGGGCTTGCCATTCCCGCACTGGAAGAGGCCAAGCCGACGCCGGTGCCCGTGCAGTTTGAGGATGGCGCGCAGCCTTGCCCGCGTCATGCCGATCGTCGTGCCACTTTTCAATGCCATACCTGCCGCGAAATCATGTGCAGCGGCTGCGTCCGCATCATTCGGATCAAGGGCGGAAAACCGCACTACCTGTGTGTCAAATGCCACAATCCTTGCGTCCGCATCGTCAACGAATCGCCTAAGAAGAAAAAAGGTTTCCTCGGATTTTTGCAGGAGACCGTCCGGTTGAAATTTGGCGGCTGGCCCCGGAAATGATTCCGCCGTTCACCCGGCCAGAAATTTCGCCGACATCTTTTCCAGCGCGTCAATCCACGCCGGATGCTCGTTCATGCACGGGATGCGCGTGAATTCCTTACCGTTGCCGGCCATGAACTGCTCGCAGCCGCGCATGCCGATTTCCTCGATCGTTTCCAGACAGTCGCTCACGAACGCCGGGCAGATGACGAGCACGCGCTTCTTGCCTTCGTTCGGCAGCCGCGCGAGTTCGTAATCGGTGTATGGCTTGAGCCACGGGTCTTTGCCGAGGCGAGATTGAAAGGAGACGGAATATTTTCCCTCCGGCACGCCGGCGAGTTTCACGAACGCGCGCGTGGTGGCGAAACATTGGGCGCGATAACACTTCGCATGCGCCGGGCTGGCGACTTCGCAGCAGTTTTCCACCTTCAAGCAATGGCAACCGGTCGGGTCGGACTTGAGCAGATGCCGTTCGGGAATCCCGTGGTAACTGAACAACAAATGGTCGTAGTCCTTGAGATAATCCTTCGCGCTCGCGACCAGCGCCGCGATGTAATCGGGCTGATCGTAATACGGCGGCTGCACCGTGAGCTTAATCTGCGGTGCGAGTTTTTTGACAACTTCCTCGACGTGCACGACGGCGGTTTCGTAGCTGGACATCGCGTAATGCGGAAATAACGGGATGAGCAAAACTTCCGTCGCGCCCTTCGCTGCGAGCTTTTTCACGGCGGATTCGATGGACGGATTTTGGTAGCGCATCGCCAGTTCCACCGGCACGGACACGCGCGCCTGCAACAGTTTCTGCACGTTGCGGCTGCTGACGACGAGCGGCGAACCGTCCTTCGTCCAGATTTTTTCGTAAGCCTCGCCGGATTCGTGCGGGCGCTTGATGAGAATCATGCCCACGACGAACCGGCGGATGGGCCACGCGACATCAATCACGCGCCCGTCCATCAGGAACTCGTTCAAATAGCGGCGCACATCCGCCACCGAGGGTGAGTCGGGCGAGCCGAGATTGACGAGAAGAATGGCTTTGCTCATGTCAAAAAAGTTTAGCGACGCGCTCCGCAATATTCACGCCCGAAACGATGGAATCACCCAGCGAGACACCGTCGCGGTAATGTCCGGCGAAAAAGAGATTCGGCGATGTGCGCTCGATCTCGGTCAGCAAGTCGCGGTATTTGCCGTAGCCGACATTGTATTGCGGAATCGCTTGCGGCCATGTCTTGGTGTGGGTGAACACCGGCTGGCCTTTCACGCCCAGCAGCACGCGCAAATCCGCCAGCGTGGTTTCAATCAAATCTTTCTCCGGCAGCAAGCCCAGTTCCGGATACCGCGCGCCGCCGATGTAACTCGTCAATGTTATGTGACCGGCGGGCGCGCGGTTCGGAAACAGCGCCGAGGAAAAAATCGTGCCGAGAATTTTGAAGCCTTCAATCTTCGGAATCAACATGCCGAAGCCTTGGCTTGGATGCGCAACGTCCTCGCGGCGAAAACCCAGCACCACCGCACCCACCGGTGGATAACTGATTTCGGCAAATGCCTCGGTAGGGCGGTGCTGCTGCGCTACCTCAATTCCGAGTTCCGCCAATTGGTAAGCCGTGCCGCAGTAAATCACTTTATCAAATTCTGCTTCGCCGTTCGCCGTTGTCACGCGCCAGCCGCTGGCAGTTTGTGCCAACTTTGTCACCGAAGTGTTCAGCTTCAGCGCATCGCCAAGCTGCGCCGCCAGCGTATCCGGCAACACCTGCAAACCTTCGTCGAAGGAAAATTTCGCAGCGCGGTCCTTCGCCACTTCGCCGGATTTCTTCCGGTCACGCGCGCCAAAAATCTGGCCTTTGATCATCGAGCCGTAATTATCTTCCAGTGCCTTCAATTTCGGAAACGCGTGCGGCAGCGAAAGCTTGTTCGGATCACCGGCGTAGATGCCCGCCACCAGCGCGTCAATCGCGTGATCGAGAAATTCCTGATTGAACCGGCGCACGACAAACTGCCCGATGCTCTCCTCCGCGCCGTCGCGGCGCGGTTTGATGAACGGCTCGCGCAACACGGCGAGCTTGGCCCTGGCGGTGAAAAGTTTCGTCGTAAAGAATCCCAGCGGCTTGCCGGGCATCTCAATCGGCCGGCCATAGCGCACGACGAAACGCGCCTCGGCTTGCGGATCGGTGGCGAGCTTGCGCGATTCGAGGCCGGCATCAATGACCAACTGTTTGATCTTCGGCGACGTTTCGAGAATCGTGTTCGGCCCGAACTCGGCGAGAAAGCCATCTTTGCGGACCGTTTGAATCACGCCACCAACGCGACCGCTGGCCTCATAAACCGTGACCGGCACGCCCTGGCGTTTCAGATAAAACGCGGCGGTCAACCCCGTGATGCCAGCGCCGATGATCGCAACGGATTTCATGGAATCTCCAATTGCCGAAACTCGCCCGGCTTGATCGCCTCAACCGCCAAGCGTAATGTCTCCGCCGCCGCCTCGATGCGCCGCAGTTTGTTGGTGGAAAGTTCCAAAATCGAAATTTTCCGTCCGGCGAGATTTTGCTGATAGCGCAGGTTTTGGTCGGAGGTGATGAACAGATTAAATTCATTTTCCGTGAGCCGGAGCAACTCGCCATTTTTGACTCCGCCCCAGCCGCATTGCTGCGCGGTGCGACATTCATGGCCGGCCAGCAACCGGTGCATCGGCCACGGCACACATTCATCCAGCAGGATTTTCATGCCGCCGCCGGCTCAAGCAGGGCTGATTCGGAACGTTCCAAAATCGCGCGCGCCATCAGGCGCGTCACGGACGGAAAACACTCCAGAAACTCATCCAGCGAATAATTATCTTCGAGGTAGTCAAACAGCGTTTTGACCGGGACGCGCGTGCCCTTGAACACCGGCGTGCCGCCGAGGATGTCCGGGTCAATCGTGATCAAATCGTTCGACTTCATGGTTGGTTTATACTGTGTTTTCTATCTTTTTGCAACGGCTGGCCAATTCCATGATGCCAGCGCCGATGATTGCGACGGATTTCATCGCGGCTCAAATCGTCTTCGAATGCCGCCGTTCGTTCGGCGCGCCGAGCGTGTTGTCAAAACACATCGCGATGTTTCGGATGAAAAGGCGGCCGGCGTCGGTCACTTCGAGTCCGCCGGGCTTGAGTTTCACGAGACCGTCGGCGGCAAACGGCGCGAGCGCGGCGAGTTCTTTGGCGAAATGCTGCTCGAAATTGATGCCGAGTTTCGCGCTCATCGCGGCGAAATCGAGCGAGAGATCACACATGGTTCGCATGATGGTTTCGCGGCGGATCTTGTCCTCATCGCTCACGATGTAGGCCTTGTGCAGCGGCACTTTTCCGGCGTCCACGGCGGCTTGCCACTTCGGCAGCTCCTTCTCGTTTTGCCAATAGACATCAGGCGTCTGTGACACAGCGCTCATGCCGAAGGCGTAGATGTCCGAACCGGCGCGCGTGCTGTAGCCTTGGAAATTGCGCTGCAATTTTTTCTCGCGCTGGGAAATGGTCAGTTCGTCGTTCGGCTTCGCAAAATGATCCATGCCGATATAGACATATTGGTCGTCCGCCGTGAGCCGTTCGATGACGAGCTTCAGCACTTCGAGTTTGGATTCCGGCGTCGGTAGAATTTTTTCTTCGAGAATTTTCTGTGCGGGCTTGATCCACGGCACATGCGCGTAGCTGAAAACGGCGAGGCGGTCGGGCTTCATTTCCAACACGGCGTCGAGCGTTTCGTTGAACGACGCCGGCGTCTGATGCGGCAGGCCGTAGATGAGATCGAGGTTGATGGAGTTGTAGCCAAGTTCGCGCATCCAATCCATCGCCTGCTGGGTCATCTCGCGCGGCTGGATGCGGTGAACGGCCTGCTGCACCACTGGATTGAAATCCTGCACGCCCATCGAGGCGCGGTTGAAGCCGATTTCTTTCAGTGCCACCATGTGTTCGCGTGTGAGCCGGCGCGGGTCAACCTCCACGCTCGCTTCGATGTCGGGCGCGAAGGTGAAATGTTTGTGGATGATTTCGCCAAGCCGGCGAATTTCATCCGGCCGCAAGAATGTTGGTGAGCCGCCGCCAAAGTGGAGCTGAACGGCCTTGCGATCCTTGTTGAGCATCGGCGCCATGCGCGCGACTTCGCGGCCGAGCGACTCGACGTAGGCCATGCCCTTGTTGTGGTTGAGCGTGATGACGGTGGTGCAACCGCAGAACCAGCACAGCGTCTCGCAAAACGGAATGTGGAAATAGATCGAAAGATCGCGCGGCGTGCGGTTATTGCTCTCGATTTGCGCAGAAAGCTGTTCCCACGTCACCGCGTCGGTGAACTTGGTGGCGGGCGGATAACTGGTGTAACGCGGCCCGGCCACGTTGTATTTGCGAACTAAATCGAGATCTACGTTGAGCGTTTTCACAAAATCAGTTTAGCCACAGAGGCACAGAGGCACAGAGGTAAAATTTCAACCAATTCCAATTGGTCTTCTCGGTGTCTCTGCGTCTCGGTGGCAATTTTTTCATTTGAAGGCTTTCACAGTCTCTACCAAGGCGGCGATGTTTTCCAGCTTGGCCGCCGGCGTCAAGCCGTGGCCGAGATTAAAAATGTGTCCAGGCCGACCGCGCATGGTTTCGAGAACTTTCTTCGTCTCCGCCGCCACGACTTCTGGTGTGGATTCGGCGATGTGCACCGGGGAAAGATTCCCCTGCATGGCCAGGTGCGCAGGAATAATTTTCCGCGCCTCGGCCAAATCCGTCTGCCAGTCAATGCCGAGAATATTCGCGCCGCTGTTGATCAAATCCGGCCAGTTGCCGTGCGTGCCGAGCGAGAAATTGATGATGGGAAGCTTGTAGTTGGCCGCTCGAAGCTGGGCGATGATTTCATTTGTCCACCGCCCGCTGGCTTCCTGAAATTCCGTCGCCGCGAGATGGCCGCCGTGGCTGTCGAAGATTTGCAGCGCGTCAATGCCCGTGGCAATTTGCATTTTCAGATACGCGGTGACAGCGGCTGTCAGTTTTTCGAGCAAGCCGAAGAAAGTCTTTTTGTCCTCGCGGAAAAGCTGCAGCGCGCGGCTGTATTTCGGCACGCTCGCGCCTTCCATCATGAACGTCGCCAGCGTCCACGGTGAGCCGGTGAAGCCGAGCAGCGCCGTTTTATCACCAAGCTCTTTGCGGAGAATTTTTAGCGCCTGCTCGACGTAGTTCAGCCGCTCGACGACGTGTTCAACGGAAAGCTTGTCAATGTCGGCTTTGCTGGTGATGGCAAAGTCCATCTGCACGCCGCCGGTTTCCTTGAAATGATACTTCTGCCCCATCGCCTCGGGAATCACGAGGATGTCGCTGAACAGAATCGCCGCATCGAACCCAAACCGGCGCACGGGCTGGAGCGTGACTTCCACGGCGAGCTCCGGATTCTGGCAAAGCTGGACGAAGGTGTAGGTCTCCTTGAGTTTGCGGTATTCCGGCAGCGCGCGGCCGGCCTGGCGCATCAGCCACATCGGGGCGCGGTCCACGGGCTGGCAGCGCGCGGCGCGGCTGAAGCGTTCGCGGCTGGTGGCGGGCACAAGGTTCGGATTCATCGGTTGCGACATAGGCATAGCATAAAACAGCCGGCGGGTATAGCAGCTTTACTGATTTTGGTATTGGCGGCGCATTTTTTGGTAAGACGTCGTTGCCGATAAGCCGTTTAAAATTTTTGCAACTTTGCCTGCCCGGCGGTTTTTAATGAAAAGCTATGGAAAACCAGCCGACCAAGCCCGTGGAAGCGTTGTGGCGAAGGAAACTTTTTGCCGCCGAGCACGCGGCTTTGCCTCCCCAGCCGGAGTTGGAAATGGAAGCGCGGCTGACGCAGGCGCTCGCGGCGATTCCCCATGCCCCGGTGCCGTCGAATTTCACCGCCCGCGTGCTGGCGGCGGCGGTGGATCTGGAGGAGGCGCGTGGCGCGCGTTCCCGCAGATGGGCACTGAACTGGCGTGCGCTCTGGCCGCGTGTGGCGGTGGCCGCCGTCGTCCTCGTTTTTGCCGGTGTGAGCCTCCAGCAGCACGAGGCAAATCGGCAACGCGCCGCGCTGGCGATGAATCTGGCGCTGGTCGCCCGCTCGCCGTTGCCCGGCGTGGACGCGCTGGAAAATCTTGACGCCATCCAGCGCATGAGCCAGTCCGGCCACGCGGACAATGAACTGCTCGCCGTCATGCAATGAGCCGGATGCGCCAGATTATTTTTATCGGCATCCTGGCGGCCGCGCTGCCTCTGCTGGCACAAAATCCGCCGGGTTCCCCCGGCTTCACCGTGACCAATCTCCTGCCGCCGGCCCCCCAGCTGCAATCGCCGGTCGTTTTCTTCCGGCAACTGCTGGCGATGACCCCGCTGGAGCGCAACCATTCCTTGAGCAACCGTCCGCCTGAGGTGCGCGACAGAATCCTCGCCAAGATCCGCGAATATCAGGCGCTCGGCCCGGATGAACGTGAACTCCGCCTGCGCGCGACGGAATTGCGCTGGTATCTCACCCCGCTGCTGCGCCTCGCGCCCGCCGACCGCGCCGACCGGCTGGCGTTGGTGCCGGAGGATTTACGCGGTCTCGTGCAGTCACGGCTTATGCAATGGAATATTTTGCCACCACCGCTGCAAAAGGAAATTTTGCATAACGACCGCACGCTGCATTTTTTCGCCCGCATCGAACCGACGAACAGCGTTGCGGGAAATCCGGAGGCGCAAAAGATTGCCGAGGGGTTCAACCTTTTCTTCGAGCTGACTCCGGCGGAAAAGCAGCAGACGCTCAGCACGCTTTCCGAGGCCGAGCGCGGTGCCATGGCGGCGACGTTGCAAACCTTCGAGCACCTGCCGGTGCAACAACGGCTCCTGTGCGTGCGCAATTACGCGAAGTTCGCCGGCATGAGCACCGCCGAGCGCGCGGAGTTCCTGAAGAACGCGGAAAAATGGTCGCAGATGTCGCCCGCCGAGCGGCAGACCTGGCGCGATCTGGTCGCGCATGTCCCGATCTGGCCGCCGATGCCCGGTCCGCTCATGCCCGCCAATCCCATGCCGCCGTTGCCTTCCCGTCCCGCCATCGCGACGAACCGGAATTGATTTTCCCCGTGCGTTTCGTCATTTCCCCGGTCGCCGGTTCCGTTTAACTTCCCGCCGTGCATCCGATCGCTTTCTATTTCGGTTCCATGCCCATCCGCTGGTATGGCGTGATGATGGCACTGGCGTTTCTCGCCGGCCTGTGGACGGCCACGCGCCGCGCCCGGCTCGCGAACGTCCACGGCGACGTCATCGCCGACGTGACGCTGTGGCTGATGTTCGGCAGCATCGTGGGCGCGCGGTTCGTCTATGTGACGACCTATTGGAAACAGGAATTTGCCAACGGCCCGTTCTCCGAAGTTTTCATGATTCAGCACGGCGGACTCGTCTATTACGGCGGACTCATCGGCGCAAGCATCGCGGGTCTCGGTTATCTCACGTGGAAAAAACTTCCGGTCTGGAAAATTGCCGACATTCTCGCGCCCAGCATCGCGCTCGGCAGCGTGTTCGGGCGCATCGGCTGTTTGCTCAACGGCTGCTGCTACGGCCGCGCCTGCGATCTGCCGTGGGCGATTCATTTTCCCGGCGACCATGAAACGCACGGCGCCGGTGTCCATCCAACGGAAATTTACGACGCGCTGCTGAACTTGATTCTCTACATTTTCCTCGCGTGGCTGTTCCGCCGCAAGAAATTCGACGGCCAGATTTTTGCCACCTATTTGATCGTTTACGCCGTCTTCCGTTCCACCGCAGAATACTTTCGCGGTGATTATCCGACTGACCACGTCCACGCCGGCCTGACTTCCGCGCAACTTGTCAGCCTGCCGATTCTTGTGACGGGAATTGTTCTGGCCTTGTTCCTGTCGCGCCGCGCCGCCACAAAATGAAGCCGACAATTTTTATTGCCGGGCCGACGGCGGTTGGCAAATCCAAGATTGCCCTGCAGCTCGCGGAAAAAATCGGCGGCGAAATCATCTCCGTGGATTCGATGCAGGTTTATCGCGGGCTGGACATCGGCACCGCGAAACCGACGGCGGATGAGCGTGAAAAAATTCCGCACCATCTGCTCGATGTCTGCGAATTGAATGAAGCTTTTGACGCGGCGCAATTCATCCGCCTCGCGCAGACCGCCGTTGGCGAAATTCAGGCGCGTGGACGGACGCCGATTTTCTGCGGCGGCACCGGGCTTTATTTCAAGGCGTTTCTCGACGGCCTCGGCGAAGCGCCGCCGGCGGATGAAAAACTCCGCGCGGAACTGGAAGCCGTGCCGTTCGCGGCACTGCTGGCCGAGTTGCGCGAACGCGATCCGGCGGCCTACGAGAAAATCGACAAACAAAATCCGCGCCGCGTCATCCGCGCCGTCGAGGTCATCCGGCTCACCGGCAAAAAGTTTTCCGAGCAGCGCGCCCAATGGACGACGCAGCGCGTCGAGGCCACCGGGGGGAAAATCATTTGCTTTACGCGCTCGGCAGAGGATTTGCACCGGCGCATCAATGCTCGCGTAGACGAGATGTTCCGGCTGGGACTCGTGGACGAGACGCGCGAACTGCTGCAGCGCGGTCTCGCGGAGAACAAATTTGCGATGCAGGCCATCGGCTACCGGCAGGTGGTGGAACATCTGCGCGGCGAACGCGATCTGGCGGCGACGATTGAGCTGGTGAAAATCCGCACGCGGCAGTTCGCCAAGCGGCAACTGACGTGGTTCCGCCGCCACGGAAATTGTCGGTGGATAGAATTGACGCCGGACGAAACGGTGGAAATAACGATAACAAAATTGGATTGGACGAAAGAAGCAAAGGGCGTTTGAATACCAGCCATGAGCGAACGACCAGTCGCCGACTTAAGCAAGCCGCCACGATTCGCAGCTTGCGATTGCCTAAATTGCGGCGGCGGCATTGAATTTGACGCCAGCGATTTTGCCGAGGATGAGACGCGTATGGCGGAATGTCCTCATTGTCACAAGGAAACATCTATTTTTGTTGAACGGGAGAAACCAGTTGCAACGGCAAATAGCCCGACGCCAGAACCTGAAAGCCAGACACCAAAACAGTTTTCCGATTTTATCGGGCAAACTAGAGTTAAGGAACGGCTTGAACTGGCAATCGCGGCGGCTAAACAGCGGGGAGAAGTGCTCGACCACATCCTGTTAATTGGTTCGCATGGTTCTAGTAAAGCCACGCTCGCCACCATCATCGCAAGGGCGATGGGTGCGAACGTAAAAGCCACCAGCGGCCAAGCAATTGAATATGCCAGCGACCTTTCTGGCCTGCTTACGAATCTTGAAGAAGGCGACGTTCTCTTTATTGACGAAATCCATCGCCTGCAAAAGACCATCGAGAAATATCTTTATCCCGCGATGGAGGATTTCAAACTCGACATTGTTATTGACCAAGGCGAAAACGCCCGCAGCGTCCGACTTAATCTCCCGCGCTTCACGCTCATCGGTGCCGCTACAAACAAAGAGCTACTAAAACATAATTTATTATCGCGTTTCCAGATCGTTGGAAACATGGACGATTACAGCGTCGCCGACTTGGCCAAAATCGTCATCCGTTCTGCGAATTTGCTCAACGTGGAAGTTGACCCGGCAGGCGCGCACGAAATTGCCCGCCGCAGCCGTGGCACACCGTTAGATGTCTTGAAGTGTTTGCGACACGTCAGAGATTACGCCCAGGTCAAAGGCGACGGGAAAATCACACTGGAGATTGCGGGAGCGGCTTTGAAAATGTTGGCGGCAGCCGGTGAAACGGAAGATGCCCGTGCAAACCGTGACGCAATTCCGTCCGCAGTCCGCCGGGAAGTCTGGCGCAGAGACGAAGGCAAGTGCAAGAAATGCGGCAGCCGGAAAAATCTGGAATACGATCACATTATTCCTGTCGCAGAAGGTGGCAGCAACACTGCCCGCAACATTGAATTGCTTTGCCAAGATTGCAACCGAGCCAAAAGCGATTTGATTCAATAATTGTATGACGTCTGATAAATATATTATCGAGTCAGAAGCAACGATTGTTGAAATTGATGGAGAAAAATGGATGCTGGTTTTGTTGGCTATTGATTATGGGAGTCCAGAAGCAAAGACTCTTGTCAGTGATCAAATTTGGAAGCTACGCGAGTCTAACCCGAATCTTGTGACAGGAATTTGTAAGGATGATGGCAGCTTTGGTTTTGCCGTCTCGCCAGAATTTGAGGAAAAAATTCAAAACAAAATAAAACTTGGGGTGCAATGGAAGAAAGTCCGGCTTTATCCGGCATGAAATCGCTTTGCATTCATTCGCAGAGTTTTCATTCTGCTTTGTTTCTTGGTTCCTTCGTTGTTAATTTATCCGCATGAATCGCGTCAAATCCGACCAGCTTTTTGCCGAGGCGTTGAAATACATTCCCGGCGGCGTTAATTCGCCGGTGCGCGCCTTCCGCGCCGTGGGCGGCAATCCCTTTTTCGTCAACCGCGCCAGCGGCTCCAAGGTCTGGGACGTGGACGGCAATGAGTTGATTGATTATGTGCTGACGTGGGGCCCGGCCATCCTCGGCCACGCGCATCCCAAAATCATTTCCGCCGTCAGGGCCGCCGCCGAGTTGGGCACGAGCTTCGGCATCCCGAATCCGCACGAGGTCACGATGGCCAAGCGCATCTGCGAATTGGTGCCGAGCGTGCAGAAAGTCCGCATGACTAGCAGCGGCACGGAGGCGTGCATGAGCGCCATCCGGCTGGCGCGCGGCTTCACGAAGCGCGACAAGATCATCAAGTTCGACGGCTGCTATCACGGCCATGTGGATTCGCTGCTGGTGCGCGCGGGCAGCGGCGCGCTGACGTTCGGGCATCCGGACAGCGCGGGCATTCCGGCGGCGTTCACCTCGCACACCATCGTCGCGCCTTACAACGACGTGGAGGCGGTGAAGGCGATTTTCGAGGCGAACAAAAATGAGATTGCCGGCATCATCGTGGAGCCGGTGCCGGGCAACGCCGGTTTGTATCTGCCCAAACCGGGCTATCTGGAATTTTTGCGCGAAGTCACGGCGGCGCACGGCGCGCTGCTGATTTTTGACGAGGTGATGACGGGCTTCCGTCTCGCGCGCGGCGGCGCGCAGGAGCGGTTCGGCATCACGCCAGACTTGAGCACGTTTGGCAAAGTCATCGGCGGCGGGCTGCCGGTGGGCGCGTTCGGCGGGCGCACGGAAATCATGGATTGTCTCGCGCCGCTCGGCCCGGTATATCAGGCGGGAACCTTGAGCGGCAATCCGGTGGCAATGGCGGCTGGGCTAGCGAATCTCGAAGAACTTTTGAACGGCGACGCTTACAAAACATTGGAAGAACGCGGCGCGCAACTCGCCGCCGGCATGAGGGACGCCGCGAAGTCGGCGAATGTGCCGGTGCAGTTCAACCAGTGCGGCTCGATGTTCTGCGGCTATTTCACGGACAAGCCGGTTCACAACGTCGCCGACGCGATGCACAGCGACCGCGAGCGGTTCAAGAAATTTTTCCACGGCCTATTGGACGCGGGCGTCTATCTCGCGCCGTCGCAGTTTGAAGCTGGTTTCCTTTCCACCGCGCACACGCCGGCGAACATAGAGAAGACGGTCAGCGCGGCGGCAAAGGTGTTGCGGACATTGTAACTTTTGCTAAATTTTCACGTCTCACAAACTAATCCGCCAAAACAACCGGCGGTTCACATCCGACGCTAGATAATAAACATGAAACTGACCAAGACATTCGCGCTGGCGGCACTCGTCGCCGGCAGCCTGTTCGCCGGCACGGCGTTGCAGGCGCAGAATTCAACCAACACGCCGCCCGCCGGGGAAAAACATCCGGGTGGACCGGGCGGTTTCCAAGGCCGGCCCGGTGGTGGCGAAGCGATGGCCAAGGAACTGAATCTGTCCGAAGACCAGAAAGCCAAGGTGCAGGCGGCCATGGCCGACGTGCAAAAACAGATGCGCAGCCTGCGGGAGAACACCAGCCTTTCACCGGAGGAAAAGCGGGCCAAAGCCACAGAAATCCGCAACAGCATCCAGAACAAGATGCAGGAAATCCTCACGGCCGACCAATACGAGAAATGGCAGAAGCACATGCAGCAGCACCGTCCGCCGGGCGGTGCCGGCGGCGGCTCGGGCGGAAATCAGCCGCCGAAACAGAACTGATCCAACTCAATCCACGAGGGACGGCCGCAAGCCGTCCCTTTTTTATTTTCATTTGGTTGAAACATTTTGCCTCCGGCGTGCGTATAAGGAGGCGTATGAAAAATAATTTATTCATCTGCACCCTGGCCGCCACGCTTGCCGTGGGCGGGTTGACCACCGGTAAAATTTTCGCCGCCGAAAGCACCGCCGCCGCACCGGCCGGCAAATCGCTGTTGCAGCGCATCGCCGACAAGCTGGATCTTTCCGAAGACCAGCGTTCGCAAATCAAGTCTGTGTTGGACGACGAGAAGGATGTGCTGGCACCGCTGTTGTCCGCCGCGCATGACGCCCGGAAAAATCTGCGCGCCGCCATCCGCGCCGGTGACGCGACGGAAGCTTCTGTCCGCGCCGCCGCCGCGAAGGTCGGCAGCGCCGAGGCGGATTTGGCGGTTGAACGCATGAAACTTTACGGCAAAATCGCCCCGATCCTGACCGACGCGCAACGCCAGCAGTTCGCCGAACTGCAACAGCACGCCGACGAGGCCATCGACGGCTCCATCGCGCGCTATGGTTCGGGGTCAAGCAATTGATCCGTGAACGACGATGCCGAATTGTTGCAACGCATCCGCGCCGGTGCGACCGACGAGTTCGCCGAACTGGTGCGGCGGCATCAGGTGCGGGTCTTTGCCATCCTGCATCGTTACGAGCGCGACGGGCAGCGCGTCGAGGATCTGGCGCAGGAAACTTTTTTGAAGGTGTGGCGGGGGTTGGGACAGTTCGACGGTCGCGCGCCTTTTGAACACTGGATTTCGCGCGTTGCCACCCGCACCGCGCTGGATCATCTGCGCCGGGAAAAGCGGCACCGGAACGAGGTGGCCATGCCTGAGCTGGGCGACGACGCGCTGGACTGGCTGCGCAGCGCAGATGAAAAAGACGGACCGGCTGCGCAGGATGCGGCCGAAATATTGAACCGGGCGCTGGCGCAGCTTTCGCCCGCCGACCGGGTGGTCATCACGATGCAGGAGCTGGAAGGCCGGAGCGTGAAGGAAATCGCGGCGGCGCTGGAAACTTCCGGCATCGCGGTGCGGGTGCGGGCGGTGCGGGCGCGGGCAAAACTGAAGCGTGCCCTGGAAAAACTTTTAGAGACATGAACGAGAAAAGGCTCAATCAACTTTTTGCGGCGGCGCGGAACGAGACGGCACCGGTGCCGTCGGCGGATTTTGCGGCGGATGTGCTGCGGGCCGTGCGTCGCGCGCGGCTGGCGGAATCGGTCTCTATTTTTGACCAGTTGAATTTTCTATTTCCGCGCATCGCCCTGGCGGCGGCGAGCGTCATCGTTTTGTGCGTGGCCGCGGATCTGGTTCTGACGGCGGTGGGGTTGCCCGAGGTGGGCGAGGGCACGACGCAAGTGTCATCGCACTTTTTATTTAACGCGGAGGAACTATGAAAAGCTGGAAATCAATTTTACTGCTGGCGCTGGTTTTTTTTGCCGGACTGGTTCTGGGCGTGGTGGGGACGCGGGTGGTCGTCCGGCGCGCCGTGCAACAGGCCATCGCGCACCCGGAAAAAGTGCAGTCCATGGTGGAGCGCAGCCTCCTGCAAAAACTGCGGCTGGACAAGGGTCAGCAGGCGAAGCTGCACGACATTTTGACCGACACCTGCCGGGAATTGCACGACCTGCGGCAGCAGTTTCAACCGCAGGCGGCGGAGATTTTACACGGTGCGGACAAAAAAATCGGAGCGTTGCTGACGCCGGAACAACAGGCGGGCTACGAAAGTTTCAAGGCGAAGAACTGGCCGGCCTGGCGGTCGCTCCAGACGCCACCATGAGATTCGCATTGAGCTATGACCGCCGCAGCGGTAGAGTGACGGCCCCTGCGCGCGTAGCTCAACTGGATAGAGCGTCGGCCTCCGGAGCCGAAGGTTGTGGGTTCAAATCCCGCCGCGCGCACCATCGTTTTCCAATGAAGACTCAATCCGTTAAAATATTCCTCTCCACAATGCTGGGCGTTTGGGCATTGACCTGGACTGCCACCGGAGCAACGCCGGACGTCAGCCCGAATGCAGACAGGCAGGACTCGGTGTTCCGGGAAATGGCACCGGCGCTGAATCAACTCGACAAGCTGGCCCGGCAGTTTGATGCCGACCACAACGAGGCGCTTTCATCGCCAGAACAGGCGGCCATGGTGGCGTTTGTCGCCGAGAAGAACGGCGAACAGTGGGCCGCCCGGCTGAAACGATTTCTGCACGCCGCCGACACGGATCACGACGGCAATATTGATTTGACCGAGTGGACTCGCGCCGTTGCGCAGGTCAAGCAGCAGGCCAAGGTGGCCGCCCAACCCGCGAAGAGGCAGACCGTCCGGATTGCCATGCGGGACGGCGTTCGTCTCGCAACGGATATTTATCTGCCGGCAGGCGAAGGGCCGTTTCCGGTGGTGTTCTCGCGCACGCCCTACGGTCGTTTGAAAGCCAATGAAGGCGCCGCCAATTTTGCCGCCGCCGGCTATGTCGCCGTGGTGCAGGACATGCGCGGGCGGTTTGATTCCGAAGGCGAGAACCTGCCGTTCCTCGGCTGCGGTTGGGGCGAACATCAGGATGGCGTGGACACGATTGAATGGATCAAAAAACAGAAATGGAGCAGCGGCAAGATTGGCACCATCGGCGGCTCCGCCGGTGGCATCACCCAGAATCTGCTGGCCGGTGCCGTGCCCGATGGTCTGAAAGCGCAATACCTTTCCGTGGCGGCGGCCAGTTTGTATCCAGATGTGTCCTATGTTGGCGGGGCCTTTCGCAAGGCCGATACGGAGAATTGGCTGACCCACAACCAGTTTGATCCGCGCGCATTGGAAATCATCCGCGGTCATCCGAACTATGACGACTATTGGCGAAAGTTCGACACGACATTGAAGTTCACCCAGATGAATGTGCCTGCGGTGCATATCGGGGGCTGGTTCGATATGTTTGCTCAGGCCACCATCAATGAGTTCGTGGGGCGGCAGCATTCCGGCGCGGACGGCGCACGCGGCGCGCAAAAGCTCATCATGGGGCCGTGGACGCATGGCATCGGAAAAATGCCGGCGGGAGAAATGAACTTTCCGAGCAGCAAGGTTCCGGAGCGATACAGTTCGGGCCGCTGGTTTGAACATTATCTGTCCGGCGCGGACAACGGTGTGGAAAAGGAACCGGCCGTGGCCTATTACGTCATGGGCGACACCAGCACGCCCGGCGCACCCGGCAACGAATGGCGCTATGCCGACGACTGGCCGATTCCCGCCAAGGAAACGGCGGCTTACTTCACCCCCGATGGACAGCTCGCTTTCCAGAAGCCGACCGGCGGCGGCGATGCGCGTGTCAAGTTCACCTTCGATCCCATGAATCCCTGTCCCAGCGTCGGTGGCAACAATCTCACCATCCCGCGCGGGCCGATGAACCAAAACAAGATCGAGACGCGCGATGATGTTGCCCTGTTCACCAGCGCACCGCTCACCGAGCCGATTGAAGTGACCGGCCGCGTGAAAGCAAAAATATTTGTCGCTTCCTCCGCCGTGGACACCGATCTCTCGGTTCGCCTGTGTGATGTGTATCCGGATGGAAAAAGCTATCTCATCGCCGAGGGCATCCTTCGGCTTCGCTATCGCAACTCATTTGAAAAACCGGAATTGCTCACGCCGGGCAAGATGGAGGAGGTCACTGTGGATTGCTGGTCAACGAGCATCATCTTCAATAAGGGCCACCGCATTCGCGTCACGGTCACCTCCAGCAATTTTCCGCGTTTTGATTTGAACCCCGGCACCGGCCAGCCCTGGACTGACTCGGGGCCGAAGGTCATGCAAATGAACGTCATTTATTGCAATGCGCTGCAACCTTCACAAATCGTTTTGCCCATGGTCACGTCGGCCGGCAAGTAATGGAAAACATCGCGAATGGGAAGTGGTGCACCCATCAGGAGTTGAACCTGAAACCTTCTGATCCGTAGTCAGACGCTCTATCCAATTGAGCTATGGATGCAACCAAAGGAGTGAAAAACTATGTGACTTATGCCTGTTTTGCAAGATTTTTTCATTGCGTCAACGCAAGGGGAAGCTCAGACACCAGTCATTCTTCCATTTTAGAACCCCATTTTTTGTTGGGCAGAATGTTCATTTCCAACTCCAGCGTTCCGCCGTTCGCAATTTCGGCGTGCGTGACCCACGGGCGGTTCAGCAGCTTGCCATTCAGCTTCGCGGATTGAATGTAGCAATTTTGTTTCGTCGCGTTGTGCGCAATGATGGTAAACGTGCCGCCCTTGAAAAATTTGGGATCAAGCTGGATGGTCGCCTTTTCTGCCAACGGACTGCCAATCACATAAATGCCACTGGCGGGATTCACTGGATATAGACCGATGGCGCTCCAGACATACCAGGCTGAAATCTGGCCACAGTCGTCGTTGCCACAAATCCCGTCAGGGGTGGTGTCGTATTGGGTGAGTTGTATCTGGCGGACGCGTTGTGCGGACTTGTATTGCGCGCCAGCCAGCGCGTAAAGATAGGCGATATGATGACACGGCTCGTTGCCATGGGCATACTGGCCGATGATGCCGGACACATCAATTCGCCAGTGCGGCATGTCAGAGTCCTCATTGAATAGCTGGTCGAGCTTTCCCATGAATCCCTGCTTGCCGCCATAAAGGTTGACCATTTCAGGCACGTTTTGCATGACTGCAAACGTGTATTGCCACGCGTTCGCCTCGGTGAAATCTTCGTCGGCCAGTGCTTTTTCCGATGCTACTTCTTTAGGGTCGAACGGCTCGCGGAAAGTTCCGTCCGGATTTTTTGCGCGGAAAAACCGGAGCTGCGCGTCCCACAAATTTGTGAAACTGCACGCCCGTTTCGCAAATATTGTCGCGTCCCCGGCTTTGCCAAGGGCCTTGGCCATTTGCGCCACACACCAGTCATCATAAGCTAGCTCCAGCGTTCGTGAAACCGAAGCCGTTTGGCCTTTGACCCAGGGGATGTATCCCAGCTTCTGATATTCATCCTGCCGGTTTTGACCGCCCATGGCCGTGTCTCGCATCGCTTGATACGCTGATTCCGCGTCGAAACCGCGAAAGCCTTTTTGATAGGCGTCGTAAATGACTGGCACCGCGTGATAGCCGATCATACAAAATGTTTCCTGACTGGCCAGCGGCCACATCGGCAGCAAATGAGCGGGCGATTCCTGATAAAAGGCCAGCAAGCTTTGGACAATGTCGTTGACCCGTTCCGGCTGGATTAGCGTCAGCAATGGATTTTCAGCCCGGAAAGTATCCCAAAGCGACATGGAAGAATAATACTGAAAGCCTGAACCGGGGTGGTTTTTCTGATCCGGCCCGGGGTAGGAACCATCGGCATCATTGTATAACGTGGGTGCCGTCATGGTGTGATAAAGCGCCGTGTAATAGGTCTGGCGGACATTGGGATCGGGCGATTCAATCTTGAGGCGCGACAGGTTTTCGTTCCACTGATTTTGGGCTGCTTGCTTTACCGTTTCAAAATCCCAGCCGGGCACTTCTGTCTGCAGGTTTTTCCCTGCTTCCTCGATGCTTGTGGGCGAAAGACCGACGCGCAGAACAATTTGTTCGGCATTGGTGGTGGAATAATCCAAATGGCAGCGAATGTTTTTGCCGGTGACCGCCGTCTGGCCTTCGGCCACCGGTTTGCCATCCAATTCCAAGCCGAAATGGTTGAACGGGCGTGAACATTCGATGACGAAATAGATGATCCGATCTTTGGCCCAACCGGTGCTGCGACGATAGCCGGTGATTGAATTGCCGTTTATTTTCAACGAAGATCCAACGGGTTTATTTCCAATGCCATGCACCAGATCGATCAACAAATGACCCTGATCAGAAGCGGGAAAAGTGTAACGTTGCAGGCCGCAATGGATCGTGGCGGTCAATTCGGCCAAGATATTATAGCTGTCGAGCAATACCTGATAATACCCGGGATGTGCCATCTCATGTTCATGAGAAAATCTGGAGCGAAAGCGTCGCGCCTCCAGCGGAACATAACTCGCGCCGGCCTTTTCGATTTCGCCAGTGAACGGCATAACCAGCACATCGCCCATGTCTCCGCAACCGGTGCCGGTAAGATGTGTGTGGCTGAAACCCAACAGTGAACTGTCCGTGTAGTGATAACCGGCGCAACCATCCCAACCTTCGACCGTCCATGGGGTGCTCGGCGTCCGCGTGTCGGGACTAAGCTGCACAAATCCAAACGGCACGGTGGCACCCGGATATGTATGACCATGGCCTGCAGTTCCGACCAATGGGCAAACCTCGTCAACCGGCATCAGACCCGCCCATGTGTGCTGATTCAGCAAAAAGATCAGGACAAAAAAGCCCAAAATCCGATGGCAAGAAGTGGTTTTCATTGAAATGGAAGATAGCAAAGGCAACGAGGTGGCAGCAAGTGTGCGCTGTGCGACAAAGATTTAAGAGACGATTCGTTGCGGAGAAATCGCCAGTGTTTTAGGGGATAAAAACGCTAAGCGCGTTAAAAAACAACCGACCCCGGTCCGTGGTGATCCAAATCAAGCCGTCGCCAGATTATCTTCGAGAACTTTCGAGTGGGCCAAATTTTCCGCCGGTTCGGCGGCGGTGGCGCGATCCAAAATTTTGATCGGCTCGTAAAATGTGTTGCGCTGCACTGGCGTCAGGCCGGTTTCACGGATCGCTTTGATCATATCCGTCTCGGTCTGCAACTGCGGCGAGTTGGCCCCAGCCATGTGGAAGATATGCTCCTCGATGATGGTGCCGTGGATGTCGTTCGCGCCATAGCTCAACGCCACTTGCGCCAGCTTCATGCCAAGGCCGATCCAATACGCGGTGACGTGCGGAAAATTATCCAGATAAATGCGGCTGACGGCGATGGTGCGCAGCGAATCAAAGCCGGTCGGCGGCGTTTTCACCGGTATGTCGTTATTCTCTGGGTGATACGCGAGCGGTATGAAGCCGGTGAAACCACTAGTCTCATCCTGCAACGCTCGGAGCTGGCGCAGATGATCCACGCGGTCAGCCAAGCTCTCGACGTGGCCGTAAAGCATCGTGCAGGTGCTGCGGCCGCCGAGCTTGTGCCAGGTGCGATGCACGTCCAGATATTCGGCGGCGGATTCCTTGCCCTTGGCAATAGTGCGGCGCACGTCCGGCTGAAAAATTTCCGCGCCGCCGCCGGTGAGCGAATCGAGACCGGCGGCCTTCAGTTCAACCAGCGTCTGTTCGACGGATTTTTTCGCTAGCCACGCGAGGTGAAGAATTTCAATGGCGGTAAAGCATTTCAGTTGCAGCCGCGCATCCAGATTTTTCAAAGCCTTCAGCATCTCGAGGTAATAGCTGAACGGCAGCGACGGATGCAGACCGCCGACGATATGCAGTTCCGTGATGCCGAGCTTCAACGCCTCGCTCGCTTTTTCGACAATTTGCGGCACGGTCAGCTCGAAGCCATCGGCGTCGCGCTTCTTGCGCGCGAATGAACAAAACTGGCACGAGAGAATGCAGTAGTTCGAATAGTTGATATAGCGGTTGATGATGAAGCTGGCGCGGTTGCCGACCTTGCGCTGCCGCACAAAATCGGCGATGGCGCCGAGCGCGTTCAGATCTTTGGTTTCAAACAACCGCAGCGCGTCGGCCTCGGATATGCGTTCGCCCGCGACGACCTTGTCGTAGAGGTCGCGCAGTTCGCTGCGTTGGATGAAAAAATTCACAGCTTAGACTTAGCAGAAATTCCCGCGCAGGGCAAATTCACACTTCGCGCACGACGCCCCAATAAACGTCCAGCTGTTTGCCGAGGTAAAGTTTCACTGCTTTGACGAGGACTTTGGCTTCCTGTTTTTGCCCGGCGGCGATGATGTCCTTCAATTCCATGCCGGGCGTGATGGCGAACGAGCCTTGCGCGATGATCGGGCCTTCGTCGAGGCGCATCGAAACAAAATGCGCGGTGACGCCGGCGATTTTCACGCCGCCCTCGTAGGCCTGCCGATACGCCTGCGGACCGGGAAAACTTGGCAGCAGCGACGGATGAATGTTGATGATTTTATTTTTGTGCCGCCAGACGAAGTTGGGCGACAGGATTTTCATGAACCGCGCCAGCACGATGAAATCAATTTCGTGTTGCTCCAGAAGTTCCAGTGCCGCGTTTTCGGACTTCGCGCGGTCGCGCCAGTCAAGATGCGCGAACGGCAGTTTGTGTTTTTTGGCGCGCGGCGCGAAGTCGTCGTAATTGCCGATGACGAGCGCGGGTTCGGCGTTCAGTTTCGCAGCCATGAGCGCGTCGAAGCAATGCGTCTCTTTCGTGACCATGATGGCGAAGCGCTGGCGGCGGCGCGGATCGGTCAGGCGCAACTTGATTTCCATCCCCAGCGACTTCGCGAGCGCGTCGAGACCGGTGCGCAATACCTCGGTTTTTAACGCGCCGCGTTTCCACGACGCCTGGAGCGTCATGCTGAACTGGCCGCGCGTGACCTGTTCCTCCAGCGCCTCGATGTTCGCGTGCTGCTCGAAGAGGAAATTCGTGACGCGGGCGATGACGCCGGTCTTGTCGCGTCCGATGACCGTGATGGTGGCAAATTGCTTCATGCCGACACGAATTACACGAATTCAGGCGAAAGGGAATCACATTTTGGCGACAAATGGTGAAAATCCGCAGAATTACTGCCATAAGTTAGCATTTGTAAATCCATCGATTTTTTGCAACTTTTGGCGGCTCGAGTTGTTCAATTTTAACCTAAATGGCATTTAGTCCGGTCAAAAATCTCGTCGCGACGGTCGCGGAAGCGTCACCGGCGCAGTTCGACGATTGGCGTAAAGCCTGGCGCGCGGCCGTGGATGCCGGTTCCACCGAGACGCTCCTGACCTTCGTCGCCCGCGAACGTGGCGTGGCCGAGGACGTTTTCATCCAGAAGCTGGCGACTGCGCTCGGCTGGCCATTCCTTGATCTGGCCAAGCTTACGGTGGACAATGAGGCGCGCGGCAAGATCTCCACCAAGCTCGCGTTTCAATATTTCGTGATTCCGGTCGCGGTGAACAACGGCGTCCTGCAAGTCGCCGCCAGCGACCCGTTTGACGCGGCGATGATGACCGCCGTCCGCTTTGATGCGAAAATGCCGGTGAGCTTCGCGCTGGCCACCCGCGCGGATGTCGAAAAGGCGCTCAAAAAATATTATGGCGTCGGTGCCGAAACCCTCGATGAAATGGGCGAAGGCGAACCGATGGAATTGGAACTGGCCTACGACAAGGAAATCACCGAGGGTGACCAAGAGGCCAGCGTCATCAAGTTCGTGAACCAGATCATCTGGGAAGCGTTCAAGGACCGCGCCACGGACATCCATTTCGAGCCGCAGGAAGACGAGTTGCGCATCCGCAACCGTATTGACGGCATTCTGCACCAGATTCCGCTCCCGCCGCAGTTGAAGCGGTTTCAATCCGCCATCATCTCGCGTATCAAGGTGATGAGCGGGATGAACATTTCCGAAAAACGGCTGCCGCAGGATGGCCGCATCAACGTGCGCATCAAGGGTGAGGAAATCGACATCCGCGTTTCCACCGTGCCGACGGTCTATGGGGAAAGCGTTTCGCTCCGCTTGCTGACGCGCGGAAAAATTTTTCTGTCGCTCGACAAGCTCGGCTTTTCCAAGCTGGAAGAGGACGCCATCCGCGAAATTATCATCAAGCCGCACGGAATTTTTCTCGTCACCGGCCCGACCGGTTCCGGCAAATCCACGTCGCTCTACGCGTTTCTTTCGGCCATCAACTCGGTGCACAAGCGCATCATCACGATTGAGGAGCCGGTCGAATATGAACTCAAGGGCATCAACCAGATCGCCGTCCGCTCGGACATCGGACTGACCTTCGCAATGGGCCTGCGCCATATTTTGCGCCAGGATCCGAACGTCGTGATGGTCGGCGAAATCCGCGATTCCGAAACCGCCGACATCGCCATCCGCGCGTCGCTGACCGGTCACTTGGTGTTTTCCACGCTGCACACCAACGACGCGCCGAGCGCGTTCACGCGGTTGACAGACATGGGCATCGAGCCGTTCCTCATCGCGTCGTCCGTCGAGGCCGTGCAGGCGCAACGCCTCGTCCGCACGATTTGCTCGCACTGCAAAACGGAACAGATGGTGGATCACGATTATTTGCGCCGGATCGGTTTTCCCGAGGCTGACATCGGCACGGCGAAATTCTGGCACGGCGCGGGTTGTGAAAATTGCCGCGGCCAGGGCTATCAGGGCCGCAAAGGCATTTACGAACTGCTCATCGTCACCGAGGCGCTGCGGCCGCTCATCATGAACCGCGCACCGGCCACGACCATCGCGCAGCGCGCGATCGACGCCGGCATGCGCACGTTGCGCACTGACGGCTGGAAAAAAGTGAAAGAAGGCACGACGACCATCGAGGAAGTATTGCGCGTGACGCAGATGGAGGAACACCGTGAGGCGCTCGCCGCCGGCGACGACAAGACGCAGTTTATTTCGCGAACCTGACCAGATTTCATGGCCCGCTGGAACTCATGCAACATCCTGCACGTCGCCCCCGACGCGAAACGCGTCTGGCAGTTCGACGCGAAGGGCGGCGGCTTCACGCTGCGCGGTGAGCAGCGGGTGCCGCACACGGAGCCGCTGCCAACCAAGGGCATCGCGAAAAACTGGTCCTCGCTCTGGCAGCCGAAACTGAATGTCGCTTGGCTGCCGATCGAAAGTGTTTTTCTCCGGGTCGTTGAACTGCCCGCCAGCAGCCTCGAAGAGACGCAGTCGATGGTGGAATTGCAGCTTGAAAAGATCTCGCCGATTCCTGTCACGCAAATCCTCTGGACACTGCATGTCCTGGGCACGCACCAGAGTCCGGCCAAGGCGGACGGCACGGTGGAGAGCCTGCAAATCGTTGTCGTCGTCATCGCCGAGCGCAGCGTGGTGGAGGAATTCCTCGGTCGGCTGGAGAAGGAAGGTTATCTCGCCGACCAGCTTGAAGTGCCGATGCTCGACCAGCTCAAGGCCGTGAATTCGACCGAGGATGGTGTGTGGCTGTTTCCGTTTTCGCTGAGCGATCAGAACGCCGCGCTGGTGGCGTGGTGGAGCGGCAGGGCATTGCGCAATCTGAGTTTTGTCACCTTGCCGCCCGCCGGGGATCGCGCGAAGGAATTGAAGGAGCAGCTCGCGCATATTGCGTGGGCCGGCGAACTCGAAGGCTGGCTGATGGCAGCGCCGAAATGGCATCTGGTCGCCGATCCGGCGAACGCAACCGAATGGGAAACCGTGCTGCGCGCCGGGTTGAACGAACCGGTGGAGATCGTCGCGCCACCCGCGCTGGCGGAACTCGCGGCCCGCACGGCGCAGCGCGCGGCCACGGCGGGTAAGTCCGGTTTGCTGCCGGCGGAATTCGCGGCGCGGTATCATCAGCAGTTCGTGGACCGGCTGTGGTTGCGCGGCCTTGCCTACGCGGGCTTGGCGTATGCGGTTTTCCTCGTGATCTATTTTTGCGCGGTGGGCGTGCTGGGCTTCCGGACGCGCGGTGTGGAGGCCCAGGTGGCGGCCCTCAGCGACCGCTATACGACCGCGTTGCAGCTCAAGGCGCGTTACGACGTGCTCAAGGAGCGGCAGTTGTTGAAGTATGCGGCGCTGGATTGCTGGCTGCTGGTGGCGCAGGAACTGCCGGCGGGACTTTCGTTGCAGCGCTCCAGTTTTGCCGACGGCCATAAGATGACGTTGAGCGGCCAGGTGGACGCGTCGGACACGCAGCGGATCATCGATTTTTACGATTCGCTGCGGAAGGCGAAGTTGAACGGCCAGCAGTTGTTCGACGCCAGCCCGGCCAGCGGCGAGCAACTGGTCTATCGCCAGACCGGCAGCACGGTGGTCTGGAATTTTGCGCTGGAACTGAAGCACGCGGAGGCGGACACGCCATGAAAAAATATTTCGCCCAGTTGCGTCCGATGGAACGCCGCCTCGTGGTGGGCGTCGCGATCATTTTGCTGATCGTGTTGAACTGGGTGTTCATCTGGCCGCACTTTTCGGACTGGGGCAATCTGGGCCGTCGGAACGAGGAAGCGCACCGGAAATTAAAGCTTTACCAGACGGCGGTGGCGCAGATTCCGGGGCTGGAGGCGCAGGTGAAAGTGTTCGCCAGCGAGGGCGAGTTTGTGGCGCTGGAGGATCAGTCGGTGAATTTCATGCGCACCATCCAAACGCAGTCGGCGCAGAGCGGCGTGGCCATCCTGAACACCTCGCGCCAGATCACGCGGACGAACGATGTATTTTTTGTCGAGCAGGTGCAGAACATCAACGTGCTGGCGACCGAGGATCAGCTGGTGGATTTTCTCTACAAGCTCGGCTCCGGCGCCTCGATGATCCGGGTGCGCGACCTCGAATTGCAGCCGGATCAGCCGCGCCAGAAACTTTCCGCCAACATCAAGCTTGTGGCCAGTTATCAGAAAAATCCGAAGCCGCCAGCAGCCGATAAAAATTCAACCGCAAAGGCAAAATGAAAACCATCCTTCTCGCATTGGTGCTGGCACTGGCCAGCCTGGATCTGTGGGCGCAAACGCCGCCGGTTCCGACCGCATCGCCCGCTCTCCGCACCCGCCCGCCGCGTTTTGGGCTCACCAATGGTCCGGTCACACAGCCGCGCTATCTGTCCGGGTTGCCCGCGACCCCTGGAAATTACGCCACCACGCCCGCTGCCGTGGCGTCATCGCTCAACGCCGCCCAGCCGGAAGAGACGATTCCGCCCGGCACCATCAATTTTCAAGGCGTGGGCGTGGATCAGGTTTTGGAGATCTATGCCCAGTTGGTGAACCGCACGCTGCTGCACGCAGCGTTGCCGGACGCGAAGATCGTGTTGAAGACCCAGACGCCGCTGACCAAGACCGAGGCCATCCAGGCGCTGCAGGCGGTGCTGGCGATGAACAACATCTCGCTGGTCAACATCGGCGATAAATTCGTCAAGGTGGTGCAGTCCGATCAGGCCAACTCGGCGGCTGGCGAGATTGACCGCTCCGGTTCCACCAACCTGCCCAACCTCGGAACCTATGTTACGCACATCACCCAGTTGCACTACGTCAAGCCCAGCCTGATGGTGCCGCTGCTGACACCATTCGCCAAATTGCCGAACGCGGTTTTCCCCATTGACGACAATGGGATCCTCATCATGCGCGACTACGCGGAAAACGTGAAACGCATGCTGGAGATGGTCGAGCAGATTGATGTGAGCGTGCCAGCCGAATACATCTCGGAAGTCATTCCGATTCGCTACGCGAAGGTGGATGACATCGCCAGCGCGCTAAACGCCTTGGGCGGCAGCGGCGGCGGTGCGACGGTGAGCATCGGCAACAGCTCCAGCACCACGCCCATCAGCGGACTGGCCGGTAATCGTAGCAGCGGTCTAGGTGGTGGCATTGGCGGTGGTATTGGTGGCGGAGTAAATAATTTTAGCCTTACGAGTGGAGGCGTTAATATACCCGCTGGCGGCAGCAGTCCTTATGGCAATCGCACAGGTATCGGCGGCACGGCGGCCAATCCGAATGGCACGCCGGCCACCGGCAGTTCTTTTGCCCAACGCTTGAACAGCATAATCCAGCGTGCCTCCAGTCCGACCGGAACCGGCGGCGGCAGCCAGGATCAGATCGTGCTGTTTGGTCAGACAAAAATCATACCCAACGAGAGCAGTAGCACTCTGCTTATTTACTCCACCCGGGCAGACATGGAAGTCATCAAAGGTATCATCGCCAAGCTGGATGTGCCGCTGGCACAGGTGCTCATCGAGGCGGTCATCGTTGACTATTCACTTGGCCCCGATAATTTTAATTTTGGGATTTCGGCAGCGCAGCAACCCAAGGGCTTAAACTCCAGCGGCAGCGTCGTTGGTGCCGGTGGCGTGAACGGTGCGTCCACCTTCCTGAATTTTCTAACGGGTGCAGTTGGCACCAATTCCGCCAGCGGCAGCACCTTTAACCAAAATGCCTTTGCCAATAGTCTCGGCAGCGGTCTCAACTATTTTGGCAATATCGGGCCAAAGTGGGACGTGGCCATGACGGCTGTGAACTCCGATTCGCACGCCAGTGTCATCCAGCGTCCACGCATCCAGACCTCGCAGGCTAAACCGGCGCAGTTTTTTGTGGGTAACACGGTGCCCTATGTCACGGGCAATTCCTATGGCAGTGCCTATGGCAATGGTGTTTCCTACTCGCAGTTGTCGGTGGGTGTGGAACTTGACGTGACGCCGTTCATCAACCCCGAAGGTTTGGTGGTCATGGACATCAATCAGGAAATTGACGACCTTAATGGTTATACCGCCATCCAAAACGTGGGCAATGTTCCTAACACTATCAAACGCACGCTGAGTTCTGAAATTGCCGTCAAGGACAAGGATACGGTGATGCTTGGCGGCTTTATCAAGTCCGATAAATCCACCTCCCGTTCGGGTGTGCCTTGGTTGATGGACATTCCTTTGCTGGGCAACCTGTTTTCCTCGCGTTCTGACACCAAGGGCCGTGAGGAGTTGATTGTTTTGATGCGGCCCACCGTTTTGCAGACGCCGGAACTGGCCGCGAAAAACACCATCAAGGAAGAGCAGCGGTTGCCGGGGGTTTCCGCTGCCGCCGGGGAAAGCGCCGCCGAGGAACGAAAGCTGATCGACGCCCAGCGCAAGCGCGAACAGAAGCAATTCAAAAATACGAAGCAATACGACGGCTTCTTTGTGCCGCCGCCGGAGGAGACACCTGTGACCAACGCGCCTGCTGGCGGGCTGCCGGTTTCCGTTGCTCCCGCTCAACCGTTGTCAGACAAGGAGGCGCAGGAGCAAGCCCGCGCCGCCATGACGCAGAAACTGCAGGAGTTGGAAGCCACCAATTCAACCGCGAAGTGATCACGGGGCGCTGGTTCCGGGGGTGAACATTTCCTCAACGCTGCGGATGGGATGCAGCGGCATGAGCAGCAGTTTCGCCGGCGCGTGGACGGGCGTCGGTTTCGGGTCGCCCAGCGTGCCGGCCACTTCGCATTCGAATGCCTTGCTCACCGGCCACAGCAGCGTGCTGAAGATTGTGCCGATCACCGGCGTGTTGCGCAGCAGTTGCGCCGTCACCCGCGCGCGGACATTCTGCTCCAAGTCCACCGTGCCGACATAATCCAGCCGCGCCATCGCCGTCTGGATGACCAGCGAGTCGGTGAAGATGACGCCGTTGGTCATCTGAAAATTTCCGGCCGCTTCCGTCGCCCGGTTGTTGCCCAGTCCGATTCCCGGCGTCACGACGTTCAACACCGGTGAGATGATCCCGAAGATTGGCACGTTCCACAACAGGCCGTTGCGCAGGCGCCCGTTGCCGTAGCCGTTCCACGTCCGCCAGTCGTCCGAATTGGCGCGGGTCACCGTCACTGTGCCGGACAGTGCGCCGGCCAGCTGGTTGGTTGATGACCACAGCGCCAGACCCATCCGGTGGAAATCCACGTTGGTGCCGGTGATGAAAAAACGGAAGTCCGTGCCCACGGTGTCCGGGCGCACGTCAAAGACGCCCCAGCCGTGCGCTGTGCCGCCGTAGCATTCGGTCGTCGCGTTGGTGAGGATCAGATCGGTTTTCCGCCAGCAAATGGTGCCGGTGATGGCGGGCGTCTCAAATTTCCGCCAGCGGAACGGCGTCGTGCCCACGATGTCCACGCGCAGATCCGCATCGTCCTGCACCACCTCGCCGTCTTTTTGTTTGATGGGAATCCAGCCGCTCACACGCGCCTCCGGCACGGCAAGGAACTGATACGGCTCCATCGCCTGCGCCGTTTTCGGTCCGATGGCGCGGCCCACCACCATTGGCGTCACGCGGCCGGCACCGTTGGCGATGAACAATTTTTCACCGGCGAGATCCAAAACCACCTTTTCCGCCTCGAAATATTCCGCGCCGCCGGCGCGGGAAAGTTGCGGATGCAAAAACTCGGCCGTCAAATTGGAATAGGTCACGTCGGTGGCCAGCCGGTCCACCGTCTGTCTGCGGATGGCGCAATCCGTCAGCACCACGCGGCCCGTCGCCGCGAGCCGGCTGAAGTCCTGAAGGTTGCCGTGCGCGCCCAAGTCCAATGTCACCGGCGTATGAAACGTGAGGTGCTGGAAGCCGCGCACGGCGTTGCTCGCCGTCAGGAACGGTCGCAGGCTGGTGGTGTCCAGCGCGCCCGCGACGTGTGCGGAAAAATCTTTCGTCGCCAGATCCAGTTGCGCCTCCACCGCCAGTTTTTCGCCACCGCGCCGTTCATCCAGCCGGCTGACCGACAGTTCCGGTGCGTGCCAGACGCCGTCGCAGCGCAATTCGTCGGCGTTGATTTTTTCAGAATGGAAATCGTTCAGCCGCAGAATCCATGCGAGCCGGAACGGCTGGATATTCGTCCACCAACCGAGCGCGGCATCAGCTTTGGCCGGCAGGCTGGCCGGTGCGGTGAGCTGCGCCGCCGCCTGCAAATGCCGCGCGGCGAACCACGGCGTCCGCACATCCGGCACGCGGGCGTTCAGCCACACGACGAACGAATGCACGTCGCGGGCGTCGCCGTTGAAGGAGGCGCTCAACTGTGGCGTGCCGGTGAATTTGATGCGGGCGACCGCATCCAAAAATTCGTGCAACGAGCGGGCTGAAGCACCCCGGTCGCCGCCGGGCGGATTGGAAAACATCGGCCAGTCGGCGGCTTCGAGCGGGTGCGCGAGCGAGCCGGAGAGCGAAAGGTTGATGCCGGCAAAATCCGCGCGTAATTGGTCAAGCGACCAGACATCGTTGGTCTCAAACCGTAATTTGGACTCAAGGTGGAACAACTTTAAAGTGTTCGTGGCGGAAAGCGGCAGGGATAACTTGCCGTTGTGCAGCACGATGCCGGCGAGTTGCAGGCGTCCGTGGAGCAGGGCGTTGTAATCCAGCCGCAACTGCATTTCACCCGCCGTGAGCGTGGGCTGGCCGGTGTTTTTGGTTTCCCCGAGCCGGATGTTTTCCGCGACGAAGCCGTGGACGAAACGCAGGCGCATCCGGGAAAATTCCAGCTCCACGCCGCGCTCGCGCAGGCTGGTGGTGAGGCGCGTTTTCAGAAAATCCGGCAGGCCGACGAGGTTGAACCAGCCGAAGCCCAGCAATGCCGCCAGCGCGAGGAACCACACCGCGAAGCGCAGGCAGCGGAGGACGATGCGGCATTTGCGCCAGAAGGCCATATCACGGGGCGTTCGCCGGGATGGTCAGATACGCGGCGACGAACTGGTAAACCACCGGTGGAAACACAAACGCCCAGCGTTCGCTGTCCAGCGTGACGGCGGCCAACGCAGTTTGCGCCGCCGGCAGTTCCGCGCCGAAATCCACGGTGAATTTCTCGCCGGACTTAAGCTCAGCGGTGAGGGAGGGATTGTTGGTGTTCAATCCAAATTTTTCCGGTTCAGTCACATTGCGCCCGACCCATCCCGCTGCGGTGAGATCACCGAGGCGGTGGACGGATTCCTCGACGGCGGCCGGGTTGATGATGCCCTGCGACCCGGCGGCGAGCGACCAGGAGTTTTTGCCGTTGCGGACCAGCTGCCGGGTCTTGCCGTTCTGATGCAGCGTGATCTGGGCGACGTTGGTCTCGGAAAAACTCCAGAGGTGGCGTTCGCGGAATTCCCAGCCGTGCTCCGGCAAACGGTTCACATCTTCCGCCGCGACGGCATAGACAAAATCCTCATCCGCGCGTTTCACGAAAATCCGGTTGGTGCCGCTGCCGAAAACCAGCTGGGCAAAGACGCTGTTGGTGTCGTCCGCCGTCGTGCGCAAGATAACCTGTCGCGTCGGTCGGGTAAGGCCGAAGCTTTCCAGATCCGGGCCGGTGGCGACGTCCTTCACAAATTCTGCCACGCGCAGGTTGCCGAGCAGCTTGATCAGCGCCTGCACATTCAGCGTGTCGACCGGAAATTTTTCGCCGGCCACGCTCCAGACATTGGAGCCGCGTCGCTGGAGGGTGAAAGGATTGTCACCGCGCATCTCGATCTCGGCGATTGGGCCGGTCAATTCAAGCAGATGCGGGTCGCGGAAATCGTTCACCGCCGCGCGCCAGGTGGACAACGCTTCCTTGGCCACGGCGACCACCGAGGCGTAATCTTCGCGGCGCGCAAAAATCAGCGATGCATTTTCCGTGGTGCCTTTGCCCGCATGGATGGCGGCCAGATAATTGCTGCCGCGTCCGAGCCATACGTCCAAGTCCGCCGGCTGCAGGCCGTAGGCGGTGAGGTCGGCCTTTGGATCGTCGGTGATAAATTGTGCAGATTGCGCGGCGCGCAGCTGCTGCAAGGCGGCGGCGATACGCGGGCCGTTGGCGCGCGCGGGCAGGGGTCGGAGCATCCGCCAGAGCTGGTTGGTGGCATCACGACGCAGTTCGATGACTTTCGTGCCGTTGGTGATGACAATCCAGTCGCACGCATCTGCCGCCGGAATCAGCGCAGTGTCGCGCCACTGGCCGGCGTTACGCGGCAAATATTGCAGCCAGTCCGCTGACGTGACAAACGCACCGTCCACGCCGACCTGCCGCACAAACACCTGGTCGCCCGGCGCGGTCTTGTTGCCGATGAGCAATTGCCAGCGTTGCTGGCCGGTTTCCACGATGATGGAGAATTGCGGGTTTTCAAAACCAAATTCCGCGTCGGCATTTTTGTGTTCGCGCAATTCGCCGGCGGTGAGGCGCGTGACGGCGGCAAGTTTTTCGAACGCTGAGAGCAGCATCTGGATGGCGGCGGGCTGGGCGGGGTAAGCCACGGGCTTTTCCAGCTGCCACAGGTCTTTCACGCGGTGCACACTGATTTCCTTCGCGCCGGCGGGAATGATTTGGATGGCGGTCACTTCGGACGACTGGAGTCCGGGAAACAGATTCGCGCCGGCGGTGGGCGGCGCTTGAAAGTGCCGTTCATAAATCCAGATGAAGGCGAACAGCGCCGCAGCGAGCACGAACCAGATGGCGGTGGTTTTGGCTTTCATTTTCGGCGGATAAACCAGACGAGACCGCCCAAGGCAAAAATGGCACCCGGCAGGGCACCTATCAGCAGCCAGCGCAACTGGCGCTGCTGCTGGTGCGTAAGCAGCAGGCGGAATTCTGTCACGGGCCGGGGGTCGATGCCTTGCAACAATTGCGGCCGGTCCAGCAGCCAGTTCACGGCGCTGTTCAAAAAATCGCGGTTACCGCCACCCTCGATGTAATAATTGCCCAGAAAAATCGAGTCGCCCAGCACGATGATCCGCGTGGTGCCGCGCAGATTGGCGACGCCGGCCACAGGCTTCTGCTCCACGGCGCAGGCCAGCGGGTAGTTGTGCGGTGGTTCGGCACGGTCGCTGGCCAGCGTGGCGTTCGCGCTGGTGGCGATCAGTTCCTCGACGACCGGTGCATTGGCGGGCGGATTGGCGGATTTGATTTTAAAGACGGGCCGCGGCAGCACGAGTTGCAGGGAAAGCTGCGCCAGCGAGCTGACCACCGGATGTTTGTTGAACTCGCGCACGACCACGTCCTGCCCCGTGACGGTGTTTTTCGGATCTTGCGCCACATCGGCCAGCACCTTGACGCCCCAGCGTTCCAAGATCGGCTCCAGTCCGGTCGCCTGTTTCAACGAGGCATAATTGAACAGCGTGAACAGCCGCCCGCCTTCCTGCAGGAACCGGTCGATTTTTTTTAGCTCTGTTTCCGTGAGCGGCGTGGTGGGTGCGGCGATGACGAGCAGGTTGCAATCCGCCGGCACGGGCGCCTCGCCGAGCAATTGCAGTTCGCTCACCGCGACATAATTCTGCTGGAGCGTGCCGGCGAATTTCAGGTAGTCGAAATTGCCGCTGCCGGTGAGCGACGGTTCACCGTGGCCCTGCAGGAAATAAGCCTTGAGTGGCTGCGGACTTTCGAGCGCGAGCAGTATCGAGGTGAAGATTTTTTCACCGGTGAACGCCACCGGCTTGCGGCGGAACTCGCGTTCCTTCGCGTTCGGCACCTGCTCCAGCGTGTATTGGGTGAGCGCGTCGCCGGGCACCATTTTCACGCGGCCGCCGCAGTCGAAGATGATCAGATTCTTGTCCGCCAGCGCGCTGAAGTATTGCTGGTATTGTTGTTTTACCTTCTCCGCCTCGCCGGCGTCGCGGACATAGTCCACGGTGCGGATGGAGACGTTTTTGTTCTGTGCGCGGTATTCGTTCAACAGTGCCAGGATGCCGGAAAAAAATTCATCTTTGCGGTCATAATACAGCGTGACGGTGACCGCGTTGGTGAGCGAGTGCAGCACGGTGCCCGTGCGGGAAGACAGTTGCACGCTGGTTTGCGAACTGAGGAAAAACCGGTGGGGAAATTTGGCGGCGAGATAATTCAGCATCAGCGCCACCGCCAGATTTCCCCACCGGTTTTTCCTCAGTTCGCAAACCAGCGGCCACCGGCTCGCGGCGGAAAAACTGGGTTGTGATTTGGTGGTCTGGCTCATGTCATTTCCAGCGACGGCTTTCCACCACCCGCAGGGTCAGGAACAGGAAGAAAACCGCCGTGCTCACATAAAAAATCACCACCTGCGTGTCCACCACGCCGCGGGTGAAATCTTCCATCTGTTTGAAGAGGTTGAAATAATAGAGCGGGTTGGCGAATGATTGTTCCGTGGCCGGCAACGCCTGCGCCATGTAGCCCAGGATGAACAGCAGGATGCCGATGGCCAGACTGACCATCGCCGCCACCATCTGGCTGCGGGTCAATGAGGACGCCAAGCAGCCGATGGCCAGGAACAAACAGCCGCTCAATAAAATTCCCAGATACATCCCGCCCAGCATGCCTGCATCCAGCCGCGGCTGGTTGGTGAGGCGTTGCACCACCAACAGGCAGGCCAGTGTCGGCAGCCACGCGACCATGTAAAAAATCAACGCGCCAAGGAATTTCGCCGCCACCACCTGCAGGTCGCCGGCCTGCGTGGTCATCAGGGTCTCAAACGTGCCGCTGGCTTTTTCCTGTGCGAACAGGCGCATCGTGATGACGGGTGCCATCAGGATGACGATCAGCCAATACATCATGCTGTTGAAAAACAGTTCCGTCACCGGCATCGTCACCGGATCCGTGCCGAGGTTGCGGATGAGCATCACAAAGCTGGAACCGATGACCAGCGTCACCGCCGCAATGATGACGTAGCCCGTCAGCGAAAGAAAGAACGCCGCCAGTTCCCGCCGTAGCAAGGCCCAGAATATGCTCATTCCAGTTCCTCCGTGGTGGGCTTTGTGACCTGCACATAGATGTCTTCCAGCGAATGCCGGCTGCGGGTCAGTTCGCGCAAGCCCCACTGGTTCTGCTGTGCCAGGGCAAAAATGGTCGGGCGCAAATCCTGGCCGATGCGTGGCGTCAGGGCGCAGCGGAAAAAGTTTCCATCCGCCGGTGCGATGTCAAAGTGTTCCACCTCCGCTAGGCCTTCCCAGGCCGCCTGTAACGCCTCCCGGGGCGCAGCGATTTCCGCGATAACCTGCCGCCCGCCCGCCATGCGCCGCTGCAAATTCTCTGGCGTGTCTGATGCCAGCACGCGCCCACCGAACATGATCAGCACACGACTGCACATCATTTCCACCTCCGGCAGGATATGGGTTGAGATCAGGACCGTATGTTTGCCGGCGAGGCTCTTGATCAACGCGCGCACCGAGCGGATTTGCTGCGGGTCCAGACCGATGGTCGGTTCGTCCAGGATGATCAGTTCGGGCTCATGCACCAGCGCGTCCGCCAGACCGACACGCTGTTTGAACCCTTTCGAAAGCTGCCCGATCACGCGCCGTCCCACGTCCGCCAAACCGCACTGCTCCATCACCGTCGTCACCCGCGCGCGGGAGTTTTTCCAGCCAAGACCTTTCAGTCGCGCCCGGAATTTCAGGTATTCGCGGACGCGCATGTCGGGATACAGCGGATTGTTTTCCGGCATGTAGCCGATGCGCCGACGCGCCTCGTCCGAATCATGAAACACGTCGTAGCCCGCCACGCGCACCGTGCCGCTGGTCGCCGGCATGAAGCCGGAGAGCACGCGCATCGTCGTGCTCTTGCCCGCGCCGTTCGGGCCGAGGAGGCCGACGATTTCGCCGCGCGCGACCGTGAACGAAATATCGTCCACCGCCGTGCGCCCAGCGTAGCGCTTGGTCAGATTGGAAACTTCAATCATTACTGCTGAAACCGATAAAAACCTTCGTCAGCCTAGCAAAAAATAACCGGTCGCGGCGAACAAAAACTTCACCGCCTTTCTAAGCAGGCAAGGATGGCGGCGGGTGCGTTCAAAAATAATTGACTTCAGCACGGGTCCGGCGCAAAAAAGTCGGAGATGAATCCTCCGGCGGAAAATTTCTACGCTGTCTGGCGCTGGAATTGCCGTGCGGTCAGTCAACTGCGTGAAGGCGATTCGGTGCCGCCGGAAAAGCTGTTGCAGGCTGTCTGGCAACACCAGCGGATTCAGCGCGACCGGTTGAAGACGGCCGACGGTCGATCTTTGCGCGTGTTGCATCCCGGCTTTGCCAGCGCGGAAGGCGGGCCGGATTTTCGCGGCGCGGTCTTGCAGTGTGAAAACGAGCCGCCGGTCGCCGGCGATGTTGAGATCGACCTGCAAACTTCCGGTTGGCGGGCGCATGGTCACGACCGCAATTCCAATTTCAAAAATGTCATCCTACACGTCGTCTGGCAAGAAACCCAAAGTCCAAGGTCTAAAGCCCAAAGTCAGCCCTCGGTCTTGCCGCTGAAATATTTTTTGGATGCGCCGATTTCCGAACTGGCACTGGCGCTGGAAAATGAATCCGGCCTGCCCGCGGCCCTGCGCGGCAAATGTTCCGCCCCGCTGGGCGATTTGGATTCGTCGCAGCTGGAAGAAATCCTGCATGCCGCCGCCAAAGTGCGATTTGAGAACAAGGCGAACACCATGCTCGCTCGTGCGAAAAATTGTGGCTGGGAGCAGGCACTCTGGGAAAGTCTGTTTCGCGCGCTGGGCTACAAGCACAACGTCTGGCCGATGCAGAATCTGGCCGAGACAAAATCGTGCTGGGCGCATGGTGTGGCTTCACCCTTTGAAATCCAGGCGCGACTGCTCGGCGTTGGCGGTCTTTTGCCCGGCGAACTGACCCGTGCGCAAAAAAGCACCGACACCTTTTTGCGCCGCGCGTGGGATTGCTGGTGGCGTGATCGCGACGGATTGGAATCCTGCGTTTTACCGCGCGAAATCTGGAAGTTTCACGGCCTGCGTCCGGCGAACCATCCGCAACGGCGGCTGGCGCTGGCGGCGCATTGGCTGGCGTCAGGAAGCCTGATGGCAAAGCTTGAAAGCTGGTGCGCGGCAAAATGGCCGGAACGTAAGCTGTTGGAATCGCTCCATGAAATCCTGAAAGTCGAGCGGGACGAGTTTTGGTCATGGCACTGGACGTTCAAATCCGCGCGATTGGCGAAACCGCAGCCGTTGTTGGGGGAAGCCCGTGTAACCGACCTGGCGGTGAATGTCATTTTGCCGTGGCTCTGGATCCGGGCGCGCGAGGGTGAAAATGAAAGCCTTCAGTGCGAAGTGGAGCGCAGATTTTTTGCGTGGTCGGCGGCGGCGGATAATTCCGTTTTGAAACTGGCTCGCCAGCGGCTGCTTGGAACTGCCAGCCCCCGCGTTTTGAAAAATGCTGCCCGGCAGCAGGGGTTGATGCAGATTGTCCGGGATTTTTGCGAGCACTCGAACGCGGTCTGCGCCGACTGCCGGTTTCCGGATCTGGTGCGCGGTTGGCAGCTACCCGCAGCTACTTGATCTCCAGACCGGCGAACGGATTATTCAGACCGGTGGCGGACGGCTGTTCGGCGACGGGCACTTTCACTTTTTGCGGTGCCGGCGGCGTTTCAGGTTTTTTCTCCGGCGAGGAATCTTCCTGTTCCAAATCCTCTTCTTCAATCGCGCGGGGATTTTTGGCGCGTTTGGCGCGCGGCAGCGGGCTGATCATCAGGTTGATGGCGCGGCCCACGAGTTTGGGCGTGAAATCGGGATGGCCGAACGGGGTGATCAGCTCGATGAATTTGTTGATGACCTCGAAACCGATCTCGGTGTGCGCCATTTCGCGGCCGCGGAATTTAAGCGCCACCTTCACCTTCATGTCTTCGCAGAGGAAATTGATGGCGTGTTGCACCTTGATGCCGAGATCGTGCGGGTCGATGCGCGGGCTCAACTGCACTTCCTTGACCGTCGAGGCGTGCTGATGCTTGCGGGATTCCTTTTCCTTTTTGGCCAGTTCGTAGCGGAACTTGCCGATCTCGATGATGCGGCAGACCGGCGGAACGGCATTCGGCGAAATCTCCACCAGATCCACGCCGTGCTGGCGCGCGAGGTTCAGCGCATCGTTCAGCAGAAAGACGCCGAGCTGTTTGCCGTCTGGCCCGATGACGCGGACTTCACGGGCACGGATCTTGCCGTTGACGCGCATCTGCGAGGCGGGGGAAGAGTTACGTTGGGACGGAAAAGGGCGACTCAAGCGACCCTCTCTGGTTTGGGCTGATTTGTGATGTGCATCAAAACTATCGTCGGGCTAATTCTTACAATGCCGCTTTTTAAGCCAACCCCGCCGCCGCCGCAAGCAAATAATCGTAATAAAATCATGGCGATTCTATGTCTGCCAGGTGTCGCTGCGGCAAAATCAATGGTGATGGTGCCGGATGAGCCGAGCACGATTGGCGTAGAGATACCAGACGATGAGGATGTTCGCCGCCAGCACCCCCAGCTTGATCAAGCTGGGGCGATGAACCAGTTCAAACACTTCCAGCGGCACGAAAAAGGCGGATTCGCCGATGACCAGCCAGACAACCCAGCCGACGCGAAGACTCAGTCCCACCGCCTGCAACAGCATGAACAGGCTGTAGACCGCCAGCAAAATGACGACCCAATGAAGATCTTTTTGGGTGATTTCCGCGACGCGGTGGGCCAGTTCGACGATGAATTTTCTTTCCGGATCCACATGAAATAACTGGAGCAGTTTCTGAAACTCGGCCGGAAGGTTGTCCGGCATGCCGTCATGATTGTCATCGGTCAGGCGGGAAACACCCCATGCCAGCAATAGTGCCATCGAGCCTTTGAGCAGCTTGAAAGCGATGATCACATAAAGTGTCGGCGCCCGTTTGGGTTTGGGCGTCAGCGCTGAATTTTCCGGCGTATCAATCATCAACGGATTTTGACCAGCAACCAGTCCCGAAGTTCAGAAATTTTCAAACGCTCCTGCCGGCCATCGTCGCGGTAACGCAGCGTTACCGTGTCCAGTAGTTCCGGCTTCTCGCCGAGCGTATCAAAGTCAATCGTGACGCAGAACGGCGTGCCCGCTTCGTCCTGGCGTGCGTAGCGTTTGCCAATGCTACCGCCATCGTCGTAATAAACATTCATCCACGGCCGCAGCAAATCACGCACGGCGATGGCTTTGGCGACGAGTTCCGGTTTGTTCTTCAACAGCGGCAGCACGGCGACTTTGATCGGCGCGACGCGCGGATGAAACTTCATCGTGTAAATCGTCTCGCTCTTGCCTTTGGCGTCGGTGGTGGTGGTTTCAGAATACGCATTCGCGATGAGCGCGAGAATCAGGCGATCCACGCCGGCGCTCGGTTCGATGACGTGCGGAACGTAATTTCCTTTCGCCAAGCCGTTCGCGTCTTCCGTGGCCTGTTTGGCGGCAGGTTCGGCTTCCACGCCGGATTTCGTGAGGTAATTTTTCCGGTTTTCGTAATAGAGTCGCCAGAGGTCGTCCTGTTTTTCTTTCGGCAACTTGGCCCACGCCTGACGCAGTTCGTCGTCAAACACATGCTGCGGCTTGCCGGAAAATCGCTGATGCTGCGACAAGTCAAAGTCGCTGCGCGCGGCGATGCCTTCCAGTTCGTCGCCTTTGACATTGCCGTGCTCGTCCTTCTTGCTGAACGGGAACTTGAACAAAATATCCGTGCAGGCGCGGGCGTAGTGCGCCAGTTCTTCCTTCGTCTGGATGTGAAAGCCCAGCGTCACGCGCGACAGCCCGATGCCTTCGTAAAAGCGCACGCGTTCCTCGACCCAATATTGATGCCACGCCTGCCAGCCCCAATTCGGCTGCGGCTCGCCGGGATGGCCGGTGGCCGGAACCGTCGCCACGCTGCCGTGGATGGCTTCAATCGCCTCGTCGGGCTTGATGAAAAATTCCAGTTCCATCTGCTCGAACTCGCGCGAGCGGAAGGTGTAATTGCGCGGCGTCACTTCGTTGCGGAATGCCTTGCCGATCTGCCCGATGCCGAACGGGACTTTCTGACGCGACGTTTCCAGCACATTTTTGAACTGCGCGAAAATCGCCTGCGCCGTTTCCGGGCGGAGATACGCGACGTTGTCTTCGCTCTCCACCGGGCCGACGTAGGTCTTGAACATCAAATTGAACGGGCGCGGCTCGGTCAATTCCTTGGAATCGCAACTCGTGCATTTCGTGCCGGCGGGCAGTTCGAACTTATCCGCCGCATTCTTGATGAGTGTGAGCCCCTGATCTTCGCAAAGCTGGTCGGCGCGAAAACGCTTCTTGCACTTTTTGCAATCGCACATCGGATCGCTGAACGTGTCCACGTGGCCGGACGCCTTCCAAATCGCGGGCGACATGATGATGGTGGCTTCGAGGCCGGCGACGTCGTCGCGCTGGCGGGTCATGGCGTTCCACCACAGCTCCTTGACGTTGCGCTTGAGTTCCGCGCCCAGCGGGCCGTAATCCCAAAAGCCGTTGATGCCGCCGTAAATTTCCGACGACTGAAAAATGAAGCCGCGTCGCTTGCACAGCGACACGATTTTTTCCATCTGCAAATTCTCTTTTGGTTCGGCCATAAAATGAGTCCGTCAGTGTTTGTCAATCGCGCCGGAAAATCAATCAAGAAGGATGACCAATGACGCATGACAGGGTAGGCGCGCAGTCCACTGCGCGCCGCCGTCGGCTAGCCGGCGTGCATGGAGTGACGCGCCCTACCATGCACGTCTCCTTGTGAACAACTTCCGCTGTGTTGCGTGGTTTTCACGCGTGCTGCGTGAGAATTTTACCCGTTGGCGCGAATGTGCCGGAAGGAAATAGCAGATTCATTGGCTTTTTCTGTTTTTTTGCCTTGGCATCGGCATTGCTAAATGAAATCAACAATCCGTGTTGACAGTCGCGAAGATTCGCCTAATTTCAAGCGCTTGTCCCCGGAACAAAACAAACAACAACTATGAAACAACAAACCAAAAAAGCGTTCACGCTTATCGAACTCCTCGTCGTTATCGCGATCATCGCGATTCTGGCGGCCATGCTCCTCCCCGCGCTCGCGGCGGCCAAGAAGAAGGCCCAGAAAATCAGCTGCGTCAACAATCTCAAACAAGTCGGCCTCTCCTTCCGCCTGTGGGAAGGTGACAACGGCGACAAATACCCCATGGCCGTTACCACCAATACAGGGGGGGCAAAGGAATTTACCTATCAAGTTGGTAACACTCCAGCTGGAGCCGCGTATACTGCGAGCTTGCTCAAGGGGGCCGTGAATTTTCAGGTCATGTCCAATCAGTTGAGCACGGCTAAAGTCGTTTTTTGCCCTTCAGACAATATGGGCGGTCACATCGTTGGCACCAACTTTCAGGCATTTACCTCCAATAATATCAGCTACTTTATCGGTGGTGATGCCACGGAGCTTAATCCGCAAATGATCTTGTCTGGAGATACAAGCATTGGAAATGCGGCCACTTCGGGCAATACCACCGCGTCAACCGTGAACTATTCGACGCCAAAGCAATATACAATTGGCAACAACATGGCAAATTGGTCCTGGCATAACGTCAATTTGCACCAAAGTTCTGGTAACCTTGTGTTGTCGGATGGCAGTGTGCAATCAGTGACCATTTCCGGTCTGAAGACGGCTTTAATAGCTAGCACCAATATCGTGGCGTCGCCTTGGTATAATTTCAATCCGTAGTTTAGAGCAGATTAGTGCAGAAAATCTCAACGAGGCCACCTCACGGCGGCCTCGTTTTTTGTTGGTCGCATAGAAACTAGATGCCGTTTTCGGGCCGGTTTGATAAACCCCGAACCGCAATAAAATTGGATCAACGCGGATTAACTTAGGCGTAGCGGCAGCTCTACCCTAACAGATCAATTCACGGTAGGGCGGAGTTGCCGCTACGCCTATCTTTGAAGATGGCGTTATTTTACTGGTCGCGTTGCAAGCTCGGTTTGAAAAAAACATGACCTGCCACTTAGGTTTGGTGTGGGTCAAGGTGCAGGCGCGGTTGGAGGCCAGGCCGGAAAAGCTGTGGTCGCTCGCATCTGTTTGACGCAGCGACTCTCCTGACGGTGGCATCAGGGGAGTCAGTCAGTAGCCGTTCGCTTACTTCTTCTTGCCGGCGGCGGATTTGGCGGCGATGGCCGCGTTTTTTTTCTGGCTGGCGCTGTTGGCCTTGGATTGTTTCTGGCCGGATTTCTTCTGGTTGGCTTTCGGGGATTTGTCGCCCATGATTTTATTTGTTCTGTGGTTTGACTGGCCGACGGCATGGAAGTTTCTCCGCAGGCAATCGCAGGGTGCGCGACGGTGCGTTGATTGTAAATGACCGACGCGAAATATCGTCCAGCACGCGGGCGGTTTCCGGTGCGCCAGCGCAGGATCCCAGCGGGACGAAAAATCAGGCCCAGGCCGCGAGAATCTGGTTGGCCTGCACGACTTGCTCGGCGGAGCCGGTGAATGCGAACCGGAATTTTCCGGCGCGGCGGGTGACGAGGACTTCGATGGTGTTGAGACCGCTGTTCTTCATCGCCAGACGAACTTGTTTGTAGATTTCCTTGATGCCGTGTTGTTGGAGGCTTTTGCTCATGCTGGAGGGTCAGGGCGGGGCCGGCGGATAGCAATGTTAAACGCCGTTTGTTTTGGGCGCAGACGCAAGGCTTTACTCGCAACCCCGGAGCCGTTTATTTTCCCACCATGAAAACAAAGGCACTGCTGGTTTTATGCTTTGGCATCGTGCTGGGGTTGTCGGCCCAGGAAGCAACCCGCCACGGGCCGACCTATCGTCTGGTCAACAACACCGGGACATTTTCCGATGCGGAAATCTTCTGGAGTCTCGACCACGGCAAATCGTGGCATGCGTTCGCCGAATCAAAATCGGTGCCGTGCCCGCTGGGCAACGGGCGGCTGTATTTCCAGATCGGCTCCGTGCCCAAGTCCACGGGCGATCGCACGGCGCTCTGCGATTTCATCGAGTATGCCAGCGAGAACAGCGATTCCTGGCACGGCAACACGACGCAGGTGGATGCGTTCATCCTGCCCATCAGCATCACCATGGGCGAGCATCGGGTGGGCATCACGGAATCCCGCCGGGAATTGTTCCGGCAGTTCGCGCAACAGGCGCCGGAACCGTTCAAGAGCTGTGTCCAATCCGACCGCCGGATCGTGTCGCCGTGCCGTGCCACCTTTGGCACCGGCGGGGTGAACGCCCATTACTTTGACGCCTATCTGGATGCGGTCTGGGCCGAGTTTGCCGGCGGCAAACAAACGGCGAGCGGCAAATGGATCGGCCAAGTGACCGATGGTGCGCTGACCTTCACCCCCACGGATGGCAAAGGCCGGACGTTGACGTGCCAAGGCAAGCCCACGACGCAGGACGTGTTTTTGGGCACCGGTGTGCTGAAGCACAATCCCGAGTTTTGCGCCGCCATCAGCCGGCATGTGCTGGCGGAGCCGGAGAATTGGCATCGCCCGGCGGCTTATTATCAGGCCGAGCCTTGCAACTGGTATGCCAAGTTTTTTCACGAGCACAGTCTTGATCGCAAGGCGTATGGCTTTTGCTACGATGATGCGGCGGGGCAGGCCGCCTTTTTCTCCGGCAAGGGAACGGAAGTGGTCGTCTCCCTCAATTGGGAAAACACGGCGACCGGGAGCAAAACCAGTTCCGGTAACTGAACCTGTGCCCCGCCGGATCAGAGCTGGGAAGCGGCGGTGCGCTTGAGGATGACCTTGATGGCGGTGGTCATGTTGTCCTTGAATTGCGGATCCGCCTGCAACTGTTTCCAGCCGGGCGCGGCACCGAATTTCTTCCAGTGTTCCTTGTGCGCGTCCATGTCCACGCCGCACGTCAGGTAAACGAGGCTGGGCATCACGGGGCCGGTGAGGGTGCGTCCGTAAAAGATGGGCGCGAGGCCGACTTCCTTCATCACGTCGATCTCGCCGCTCTCGAACATGTGGATTTTGTTCAGGCCCTTCGCTTCGCTGGGGCTGACGTAGGTGCGAAGTTCAAAGACGTTCGGCTTTTTGTCCGGCGGCGGCAAGTTGAGCTGTTTCATGCCGTCGAACGCCACGAGCAGCGTGGTCTGAAATCCCTCGTAGGCGGTGTTGGTCTTGGGCGCGTTGAGGAAATCGGCACCGGCTTTTTGGAATTCCGCATCCGCAGCGAGCTTCGCCGGTGCGGCGGCGAAAGCGGCCGCCGAGGCGTGCGGAATGAAGACGTAAATCTTGTTCGTCTCGGAATCCTGCAGTTCGGTGAACACGCCGACGGGCTGGCAGCCGAGGTGGTTGTAGGCGGGCACGGCGGCGTGCTGCCAGTAATCGTTGATGCGTTCGCGCTGCGCGTCGGACTTGGCGGTGTAGACGCGCAGTTCGTAATACTGCGGCGGGGAATCGTCCGCCACGGCGGCGCGGAGGCCAAAGGCGATGATGCAAAGGAGCAGGGGCCGGAAAACAGAATGGAGGTTCATGGCACCAGTCTGGAATGAATCGGCGCGCCAGACGAGAAATTTATGCGGCACGGTGCCGCCGGAATCCGGTCACTCCGGGGAAATGACGTAGGCGGTGCCGTTGGATCTTACCAGCACGTTCAAGCCGGCATAGATGCTTTCAGGGGTGGCGATCGGAGTGGGAGTTGTCTCCAGTTTTTTCAACTGGGCCTTAACATCGAGATAACTGTTGAAGCGCCGTTCCACGACCACGCGCTCGGCCACGTCCCGGAGGAAACGATTTTCCAGCTTGGCGTAGTCTTTCTGGGACTGGACGAGGTCTTGGTTTGTCCGGTCCAGACTGGCTTGGGTCGAGGCGAGTTGATTGGTGAGGGTGGCCACCCGGCTGTTCAAATCCGCTATGTTCTGGCCCAGCTTCTGGTTTTCGGAGGTCGCGGATGTGACTTGCCGGGTCAGGTCGGAGATTTTTTCCGACTGGAGCGCGAGGGACGACTGGGCTTCCGCCAAGCGGTTGGAGAAGGAGAGCGCCGCCGAGGTGCATTCGGCGAGGGTGTTGGATAGGATGATGAGATTGCCGTTGCGGATGGAGATTTGGGTTTGCGCCAAATCCAGCCGGTTTGAGAAATCAGTGATCGACGCGACATCGGTGTCGTGCTGGGCGTTGTCACTTCGCTTGGTCAAAAAGAAAGCGATTGCCAGAATAACGCTGACTGTCACGGCGGCGATGGATAAATATTGTTTCATGCAGCAAAAACTAGTGTATAGCTTGAAAATTCCCGGGTGACTTGGCAAGGGCAATTGATGCCTGAATTCGGACATCGTAAGGTCGTCCGCATCGCCGGCTTTTCGACGCAATGGCTGCGCCGAATCCGGGGATTGTAAGCGGTGGGGCGATTTGTTAGCGTCCGCCAACCGCAACCTTGAACCATTTCCCCGACGCATGAATCATCTTCCGCCTGTTGCCGGGCCGGCGCGCCAGCCGTGGTATCGGGTGCTTTATCTCCAGGTGCTGTTGGCCGTCGCGCTGGGGATTTTGATCGGGCATTTTTTTCCGGCATTTGGCAAGTCGCTGAAGCCGTTCGGCGATGGTTTCATCAAGCTGGTGAAAATGATGATCGCGCCCGTCATCTTCTGCACGGTGGTGCATGGCGTGGCCTCGGTGAGCAGCCTTAAAAAACTGGGGCGCGTAGGCTGGAAGACGCTGCTTTATTTTGAAGTCGTCTCGACGCTCGCGCTGGTGATCGGGCTGACGGTGGTCAACCTGCTCAAGCCCGGTGCCGGGTTCAACATCGATCCGGCGACACTCGATCCCACCATCGGCGAAACTTACGCGCAAAAAGCGCACGGATTGGGAGTGGCGGCATTTGCCCTGAACATCATTCCGGACACGTTGTTCGGAGCTTTTGCCACCGGCGACCTGTTGCAGGTGCTGCTGGTGTCGGCGCTGGCGGCCTGTTCCATCTCGCTGTTGCCGGAGGACAGGCGCCGGCCGGTGCTGCTGGTGGTTGACCGGCTGGGCGAGCTGTTTTTTGGCATCCTGAAAATTGTCGTCCGGCTGGCACCACTTGGCGCGCTGGGAGCGATGGCCTTCACGATCGGCAGCTACGGGTTGGGTTCCCTGAACCGGCTGGGCGAACTCATGCTTGGTTTTTACACCACGGCGGCGGTGTTCGTGTTTGTGGTGCTGGGGCTGATCGCGTCGGCGACCGGCTTTTCAATCCTCCGGTTCCTGAATTACATCAAGGAGGAAATTTTTCTGGTGTTGGGCACGAGTTCGTCGGAAACCGCTTTGCCCGGCATGATCCGCAAAATGCGCGGGCTCGGCTGCCACGAATCGACGGTCGGGCTGGTGATCCCGACGGGCTACAGTTTCAATCTCGACGGCACGAACATTTACATGGCGATGGCAGCGATCTTTCTGGCGCAGGCGACCAACACATCGCTGGGGTTGCACGACCAGATTGCGTTGCTGCTGGTGGCGATGATTTCGTCCAAGGGCGCCAGTGGGGTGACGGGTGCGGGCTTTGTCACGCTGGCCGCCACGCTGGCCGTGGTGCCGACGGTGCCGCTGGCATCGCTGGCCTTGCTGGTGGGCATCGACCGCTTCATGAGCGAATGCCGGGCGATTACCAATCTCATCGGCAACGGCGTGGCGACAGTGGTCATCAGCCGTTGGGAAGGGGAAGTCACCCGCGAACAACTGCAGTCAGGCATGAAGGGTGTTCCGCAGGAGATTTAGCCTGCCTGAATTTTGTTCACTTGCCGCCACCGATACAAATGATATTAAACACCCAACTCCTCCATCCAAATTCACCATGAAAACACATCTCCTGCTATTGTCTTTGTTCGTCACCACTGCTGTCATGGCCGTCGATGTGCCGGCCATACCGCAGCAATCCATCGCCAAAAAACTGGAACTGTTGTTCTCTGATGATTTTGAGGGCACCAATCACGACCCGCGCTGGCACCGGGTGGTGGACACTTTTACTTTTGAGAACGGGATGTTGAAGGGCACGCAGACTCGCGAGAATGATGTGCCCGCCGCTGACGGTAAGCCGGGCTTGAAGGCGCATGCCGCCGTGTATGGATTGGAGCTGCCGACCAAGGACAGTGTCGTCGAGGTGAAGATCAAGTTTGGCGGCAACACCCGCATGGACGTTGAGTTTGACGACCGCAAATTCACCGGTTCGCATTACGGCCATCTCTGCCGGGCCATTGTCAGTCTCGACAAGGTCACCATCCTCGACGAACGCGACGGCACGCAGAGCACCAACCTGATCGAGTTGCGCAAGGAGCCGGCGAAGAACAAGGACGAGATCAACAAATTGGTCGCCTCCCACAGTGCGAACTTCCCCGCCAAGCTGGAGGCCGGGAAGTGGTATGTTCTCGTCGTCGAGACGGTGGGGGATGAGATGCGCGTCACGATTGACGGCCAGCCCGCTGCCTACCTCAAATCCCCCGGCATCGGTCACCCGACCAAATCGAAGATCGAACTCGGTGTCGGCGGCAAGAGCGGTTACTTCGATGACATCAAGGTCTGGAATGCCGAACCGGTGAAATAGCCGAGTTGGCGGCGATGCGGCTGTAACATTTCATCCACCTTTGCGTCTGCTAAAGAGCATGCGCTGGGTATTTTTCCTGCTGGTTTCACTGCTGTTGCCGCCAAGCTTGTTTGTGCGCGGGAGCGAGGCGGACGGTTTTCAGCAACTGTCATTCACCGTGGACGGCGTGGTGCGCACGGCGCTGGTGTATGTTCCGGCTGCCGCCAAGAGCGTCAGCACGCCGCTGGTATTTGTGTTTCACGGCCACGGCGGCAACGCCAGGAACGCTGCGCATAGTTTCGCCCTGAGCCAAGAGTGGCCGCAGGCCATCTCGGTTTACATGCAGGGATTGAACACGCCCGGCAAGCTGACCGATCCGCAGGGCACCCGCCCCGGCTGGCAGGCGGGGTTAGGCGATCAAGGGGATCGAGACCTTAAATTTTTTGATGCTGTCCTAGCGCGGCTCAAGCGGGATTATCTTGTGGATGCAAAACGCATCTACTGCACCGGTCATTCCAACGGCGGCGGTTTTACCTATCTGCTTTGGCTGGCGCGTGGCGGTGTTTTTGCCGCCGCCGCACCATCTGCCGCTGCGGCCCGCTATGCGGACAAGCTTTCCCCCAAGCCTGCGCTGATTCTCGGCGGTCAAAATGATCTACTGGTGAAATTTGCGTGGCAGCAAGCGACGATGAACGCCGTGCGCAAAGTCAACGGCTGCGCAGCGACCGGCGAATCGTGGGATAAACAATGCACGCTCTATCCGTCAAGCGGCGGCACGCCGGTGGTGACGGGCATTTTTCCGGGCGGACACGAGTTTTATGCCGCAGAACCGGCGTTGATCGTGAAATTCTTCAAGGAACATCCCGCCGGAACCGGCAAGTAGGCGTGCCTCACGCCTTCTTCACGAAGCAGGCTTTCAGCCCGACGGCGATGTTATCCACCTTGCAGGAGATTTCATGGTCGCCATCGACGAGGCGGATGGGTTTGGATTTTGAGCCGCCCTTGAGCACCGAGGAGCCGCCGAGTTTCAGATCCTTGATGAGGATGACACAATCGCCGTCGGCGAGGACATTGCCATGGGCGTCCTTCACGACGCGCGGCGCATCGGGTGCTTCGGGCGCGGCTTCGCGCGGCCATTCGTGGCCGCAGGTGACGCATTCCCATTTTTCGGGAAATTCCAGGACTTCGGTCATCTCGCACATCGGGCAGGCTGGTTTGCTCATAAAACAGCAGGATAGCTTTTCCCCGTCGCCAAACACAATCGCGCAATTGAATAAACTGGCGTGGTTGAAAACGGCAGGTTGAAGTCCATGTGGAATGCTTAATTGACAAAGTTTTAACAATCGCCGACTAATGGTTAATCCGAAGCGCTTGAATCATTTCCGGCCAACTCAACGGAACTAAAATGCAAACCACTGTCACCCCGGGCCGTCCTGCTGCTGAACGGACGTCTGCGCGTTTTGCCGGTCGTCGGCGCTGGCTGGGGATTTTGGTTCCGTGTTTCGTGCTTTGGCTGGCGGGTTGTGAAAAGCCCGTTCCGCCGGCGATGCCCAACCCGTTGCGAATCGCCGCCGGCACCGGCCAGAACACGCCGCAGATAAGAGACAGCTATGCGCCACTGCTCAGATATCTGTCCGAGACTTTGGGCGTCAAGACAACCCTGATCATTCCTTCGAGCTACGATGAATTGATTGCGCGCTTCCATCGTGGCGAAATCGACCTCGCTTTTTTCAGTGGTGTGTATTTTGTCCAGGCAGAACAGCAGGATGGCGCGATACCGCTGGTCATGCGGATGATCGACCGCCATGCCACCAGCACAATCATCACCCGCAGCGGCGTCGAGGGGAATTTTCCGGAGGATTTTCGCGGTCGGTCGTTTGCGTATGGGCCGCGAACCTCCACTTCCGGCAGCCGGATGCCGCAGTATTTTTTCAAGCAGATGCGGCTGCAGCCGGAAAAGATATTTGGCTCGGTGACGAACTTCAAAAGCCATGATGCAGTCATTGCGGCGGTGGTGGAAGGGCGGGTGGATCTTGGCGTGGTGGACGGCCCCTTGTTGCGCAAGCGGGTCGACTGGAATGCGGTTGACCCGGGACAGATTCGAGTCGTTTGGGAGTCGCCGCCATACACCGATTATGTCTGGGCGGTTCCCTCGCGTCTGTCGCCGGAGTTGCGCAACCGCATTCGCGACGCCTTTCTGCAGTTTGATTTTGCGAATCCGGACCAAGAAAAAATCCTGAAATTTTTGGGCGACCGGGCTTATGTGCCCGCGACGCGGGAAGATTATAACCTGATTCGGACCATCGTGACCGGCAGCCCCAACTATTCACCGCCATGAGTTTCGCCAATCTCAAATCGGCCCAGTCGGTGACGGGGCGCATCTATCTGCTGCTGGTATTGGCGTTGATCGGCGTGGTCATTGGTTATCTGATCGCGCCGCCCGCGCTGGTCGACCGCAATCGCGAGGACAGACGATTTATGCAACGGCATGAACAAATGGAGCATGCCCTTGCGGAACTGGATCGGCTGGCGTTGGTGGAGCATTTGGACGTGATTAGAGGCCATCACAAGACGTTGGGCCAGCCGCAAGACTTGATCGAGGATTTGGCTCTCAATAGTCACTACGAAATTGAAGAACAGGTGGCTGCCGTGGTCGCTTTGGAAAAAGACGATGATGATCCCGGGGTCAGAATGTTGTTGAAGCTTTTGGACGCGGAAGTGAAAACGCTTCTCGCCGATCCGACGTCCTCCGAGGCGATCGGCCGGGTTCTGCTGGTGAGCGAGCAATTACAGCAATTGGGGGAAAGGGCCAAGGAACTCCGCGACGAGACCAACACGCAGAACCGGCTGCTGGAGAACAAGTATTTGAAACAGGGGGTTTTGTCCCTGCTGCTCATGGGCATCATACTCGCGGGCTTTTTCATCATCCGATCCAGCAAGCGTTCGGTGCAGATTTTGGCCGAGACCATCACCCAGCGTGATGAGCAGGCTCAGGCGCTTAAGCGGGAGCGAGATTTTGTCGCGAGTCTCACGGATACCGCACCGGTCATCATTCTGCTGCTCGACCCGGAGGGTTTGATTCAGCACGTCAATCCCTTCTTCGAAAAACTGACCGGCTGGCAGCAGGGTGAAATAATTGGCAAGGACTGGTTCACCACCTTTCTGCCGGAGCAGGAACGGGAATCTGTGCGGGCGCTCTTTCTAGGCGCTGTTCAAGAAAATCCCACGCGGGGCAATGTCAGCGCCGTCCTCACGCGAGACGGCAGCGAGCGTCTGGTGGAATGGAATGATCAAGTCATCCGCAACCGCGAGGGACGTGTGACCAGTCTTCTGGCCATCGGGGTGGATGTGACCGAGCGCAAGCAGCTTGAGACGCAGGTGTTGCGCAAGCAGCGCTTGGAAAGCATCGGCACGCTGGCCGGTGGTCTGGCCCATGATTTGAACAATGCGCTGGGCCCCATCCCGATCGTCATGGAGTTGTTGCGGCAGGATTTTCCCGGCAAAGGCGAGCGGTATCTCGAGGTCATCAACAACGGCGCCAACCGGGGAATTGAGATCGTGAAGCAGCTCCTGACCTTTGCCCGGGGCACCAGCGGCGAGCGGGTTCCTATCCGACCCAGGCTGTTGCTGGAGGAGATGGAGAAATTGATCCGCAGCACATTTCCGAAAAACATCGCCCTGAAGATTCACGCCGAGCCGGAGCCGCGTCCGGTTTTGGGCGATTCCACGCAACTCCATCAGGTGCTGCTCAATCTTTGCGTCAATGCCCGCGATGCCATGCCCGACGGCGGTACGCTGGTCTTGACGGCGCGAGATGTTGAGATCGACAAGGCCATGGCCGCCGCCATTTCAGAGGCGCTGCCGGGGAAATATGTGTTGTTCCAGGTCAAGGACACCGGTGTCGGGATTGCGCCGGAAGTGTTGGAGCGCATGTTCGAACCGTTCTTCAGCACCAAGGGACTCGGCAAGGGCACCGGCCTCGGCCTCTCCACCGTCATGGGCATCGTCAAAAGCCACGGCGGTTTTCTGCGGGCCTTTTCGACGCCCGGAGCAGGTTCAACCTTTGAATGTTATTTTCCGGTGGATGAGTTCAGACGCGCTGGCAATAACTTGTCCCAGCCCGAAGCCGCGCCGGTGTTTCGCGGTAAAGGGGAGACCATCCTCGTGGTGGATGATGAACCCGCCATCTGCGATGTGGCCCGCGCGGCCCTCAAGGCGATGCACTTCAGGGTGCTGACCGCAAACAGCGGGGCCGAGGGCTTGGTGCTCGTGGCGGAGAATCAGGCCCAGTTGCGGGCGGTAATCACGGACTTGCACATGTCGGAGATGAACGGGGTGGCCTTTGTGCGTGAGCTTAAGAAAATGCTGCCTCAGGTCGGTGTCATCGTCATCACCGGGCGCATGGGAGAGAGCGAGGAGAAGGAGCTTGAGCAATTAGGCATGCATGCGCGGCTCAACAAACCTTTCACCTTGGAATCTTTGATTGCGGCGCTGAAAACCGTTTTTAAGAACTGGAGCCGGAATTTATAAATCTTCGACGGAAATCTTTTTATCAGGTGAGAGGAGATGTGCGCCTTTGAGCAGGCGGCAGAAATCTTTCTTGCTGGTGACGACCTTGGTGCCGGCTTTGCTGGCCAGGCTGGGATGGGATTTATATTCCACTTCCAACCGTTCAAGCCGGACAATGCGGATGAACTGACCGTCCTTTTTCCAGACTTGGGCTTGGGCGAGTTTCATGAGGTTTGAATGCCAAAGGAGAACTCCGCGAGCGTCTGGCGCGCGGACAAGGATTGCGGGGAAGTTTGTCTCTCCTGTGTTTTTGGTTCAGGAGAGACAATAGCCGGCAGCGGTCACTTCTTCTTCGCGCCTTTTTTGGCAGCGGCTTTTTTGGGTGCGGGTTTGCTTGCTTTGGATTTAACAGCTTTTTTAGCCATGATATTTTTTTGAGTTGTCAGTTTCTGTGTGCGGAATGATTGGTTTCCCCGCAGCCAGCGGCATCATGTGCCGCTCGGGGGGCATTGTAAATGACCGAAATCAAATCATTTTGGCGGGCGGCGCTCAAACCGCCCTCATTTATTTATGAATATAATGCTTGTGCTTCGGCGGAAACAGTCCATGCTCGACTCACCTGTTAGATAGCTTGTCAGTCCCACGGCATGGTAAATCTTCAAGTGAACTTAGTTTCAGTGATGATTTGAAATCCGATAATCGGAAACAGTCTGGTGAGTGCAGTGTTAGTCGGACAGTAAAACATCACATGAGCAATAAACTATTCGTAGGAAATCTTTCCTTCAATACCACCGAAAACGACCTGCAGGACGCCTTTGCGGCGCACGGCACGGTCACGGAAACCAACCTGATGATGGATCGCATGACCAACCGCCCCCGCGGTTTCGGTTTCGTGACCATGAGCACGGCGGAAGAAGCGCAGAAAGCCATCGCGGCCCTCAACGGCGCGCAGTTGGATGGCCGCGCCCTCACCGTCAACGTCGCCCGTCCGCGTGAAGAACGCGCCCCCGGCGGCGGTGGTGGTGGCCGTCGCGAATTCGGCGGTGGTGGCGGCGCTGGCCGTCGCGAACGCTATTAATCCTTTTTAGGATTTACCACGGCGGGGTTCGGGTGAACCGGACCCCGCCTTTTATTTTTCCCTTTCGGTTCGTCTGCATGAATGCGCCAGTCAAAGAAGAACACATCGAAGTCGAAGGCCGGGTTCAAACCGTCCTCCCCGGCACGATGTTCCGTGTCGAACTGGACAACAAGCACATTGTCCTCGCCACCATCTGCGGCAAGATGCGCAAACGCTGGGTGCGCCTGACCGTCGGCGACCGCGTCAAAATGGAGATGTCGCCCTACGACCTGAACAAGGCGCGCATCACCTGGCGGCTGAAATAATTTTCCCCGTCCCGTTCGTTTCGTCCCATATTCGAGCGTGTCAAACCGCTCCCAAACCTTACACTTTTTCCGTCATGTCATTCCAAGTCCTCGGCCTGAATCCCAAAATTTTGCAGGCCGTCACCGAAGCCGGTTACACCGAGCCGACGCCCATCCAGTCCGCCGCCATCCCGCCGATCATCGCCGGCCACGACCTCATCGGCATCGCGCAGACCGGCACCGGCAAGACCGCCGCCTTTACGCTGCCGATGCTCACGAAGCTCGCCGCCGCGCAGGCCGTCGCCGGGTCAAACCGCCGCACCCGCGTGCTCATCCTCGCGCCCACGCGCGAACTCGTCGTGCAGATCGAGGAAAACATCCGTGCTTACGCCAAACATCTTCCGCTCACCATCGCCACCGTCTTCGGCGGTGTCGGTGAACAGCCGCAAATCCGCGCGCTCCGCTCGAACACCGACATCGTCGTCGCGTGTCCCGGACGCTTGCTCGATTTGCTCGGTCGGCGCAACGGCGATTTTTCCGGCCTCCAATTTCTTGTCCTCGACGAAGCCGACCGCATGTTGGACATGGGTTTTCTCCCGTCCATCCGGCAGATCGTCCGCCAGTTGCCGAAGCAGCGCCAGACGCTGATGTTCTCCGCCACGCTCTCGAAAGAGATCGAGGCGCTCACGCATGAATTTCAGCACACGCCGAAGATCGTCCAGATCGGCCGCCGCGCGAATCCGGCCGAGACCGTCACGCAACTCGTCTATGAAGTGCCGAAGCATCTGAAGACGGCGCTGCTCGTTCATCTCTTGAAGGAACCCAACATGGACATGGTGCTGGTGTTCTCGCGCATGAAGCATGCCGCCGATCGGCTGGCGCGCCAGTTGGAGCAGGCGGGCATCCGCACCGCGACGCTGCATTCCAACCGCTCGCAGAACCAGCGCTTGCGTGCGTTGAACGATTTTAAATCCGGGGCCGTGCGCGTGCTGGTGGCGACGGACATCGCGGCTCGCGGCATTGATGTGGACGGCATTTCCCACGTCGTGAATTACGATTTTCCGATGCACGTCGAAGATTACGTCCACCGTATCGGCCGCACCGGTCGCGCGAATCAAATCGGCGACGCCATCAGTTTTGTGACCAACGAAGATCACGGCGAACTCCGTACGCTCGAACGTTTCATCGGTCGCGGCTTGATTCGGAAAAAAGCCGAGGGCTTCAATTATACCGCCGCTGCGCCCGCTTACAATCCGGCCGAGGAACAGCGCCATCCGCGTCATCAGCAATCGCGCGGCCAGCGTCCGCCGCGCCGAGAATCCCGCGGCCAGCATGGTTCCAATCGTCCGCCGGCCCCGCCGCGTCCGCCGCAAGGCGACCGCCCGCAAACCGGTCGGCCGGAATTTGGTGCCAGTTCGCGCCCGCCGATCAGCCGCCCGCAATTCAGCAGCGGTCAACGTCCGCGTCCCCAGGCGGAACCGGCCAGCGGCAATCGTGAAGGTGGCAACGAACGGCATTTTCCCAGCACGGCTCCGCGCTCGGGCGGTTTCCGCCGCCGCTTCGGTTCGCGTTGAAGTTTCTGAATTTTACCGCTTCGGAGTTTCTACCCCGCTGGCCATTGGCCTTGGAAAATCAATGGTGTTTGGGCCGATGCCGGTGCTTTTTGGTTTTTTTGCGATGACGATGGGTGTCGATCACCGACAGGATAAAAATAACCAGCCCGGCGCTCAGCAGGACAATCAGGAACGGCTTATACTGCCAGATTTCGCTAATGAATTTGGATAGATCCGAGTCCATCTGTCCCAAACTACATCAGGTTGGAAAAAATGAAAATATTGTTTCATCGGCCAAACCGTGGCATGGCCGTCTGTTCCTCCGCCTTTGGCTTGGCGCAAAACGCTTAACTCCGCGCGACCCTCAAGTCTGAGAAAATTTTCGTGGTCGGACGTGATTGCAGGATGCGCGCCAGCGGAGTCCGGCCGTCTGGTTTCAGCGACTCAATCAACGCGGCTTCCTTGCCCGCGCCGGAGACCAGCACCCACACCTGCCGCGCGGTGGCGATGGCGGCGTAGCTCAGGGAAATCCGGCGCGGCGGCGGCTTGGGCGAATTTTCCACCGCCAAAAACGGTGCGGTTGCGGTGCAGTTCAAAATTTCCGGCCCCGCGTTCGGGAACAGCGACGCCACATGGCCATCCTCGCCCATGCCCAACAGAACCAAATCCAGCATCGGCATTCCCGCCGTGTTCACTGCCGCATACCGGCGAAGCTCTTCGTCCGCGAGTTTGACGGCCTCGCCGGGCGGCAATTCGCCGCGCAGGCGGTGGATCTGATCGGCGACGATTTTCAGCGGCTGAAACAAAAGCTCGTCGGCCAGCTTGAAATTGCTGTCGGGATGTGCCGGTGGCACGCAGCGCTCGTCCGCCCAGAAAAAATGGACGTTGGCGAAGGAAGTTTTGCGTGCCTGATTTTGCTCGACGACTGAAGCAAAAAGTTTCTGCGTGATCCGCCCACCGGAAAGCGCCACGCAATGGGTTTTCCCGGCACGATTAGCCGCCTCGATTTTATCCAGCCATGCGCTCGCAGCAGCGTGGGCGAGTTCGTCCGCGCTGGCGAAGGAAATCAATTCGTGATTTGCCATCGTGGTTTACTTGATGACTTGCGGCTCGTGCCATTCGTGACCCAACCGCGCCAGCAGATCGTCCGCGGCAATCGGCCCCCACGTGCCGGCGGCGTAAAATTCCCGGTTCGTCAACGCCTTGCCTTCCCAGCCATTGCGGATGGAATCCACGATTTGCCACGCGGTTTCCACTTCGTCGCGACGGATGAAGAGCGTCGCGTCGCCCGCGATGGCTTCCAGCAGCAGCCGCTCATAAGCCTCCGGCGTGTAAGCGCCGAACTCTGAGTCGTAGCTGAAGTGCATCCGCACCGGCCGCACGCCGAGACTCATGCCGGGCACCTTGCCGTTGAACTTCAGCGAAATGCCTTCGTTCGGCTGCAACCGCAGCGTCAGCGCGTTGGCGTCAATCTTGTTCGCGCATTGCGCGGCGAACAACACGTGCGGCGTCGGGCGAAATTGAATCCGCACTTCGCTCGCACTGGCCGGCAAATTTTTTCCGGTGCGCAGATAAAACGGCACGCCGCTCCAGCGCCAGTTATCAATGAACAGTTTCAGCGCGGCGTAGGTTTCGACGTTGGAAGTCGGATTCACCTTCGGTTCCTGCCGGTAACCGGGGCGCGCTTCGGTGCCGACGAGTCCGGCGAAATATTGTCCGCGCACCACCTGCTTGGCGACATCCTCCGGCGTCAGCGCGCGGATGGATTTGAGCAGCTTCACCTTTTCGTCGCGCACGGATTCCGCCTCCAGCGACACCGGCGGTTCCATCGCGATGAGCGAGACCACTTGCAGCAAATGGTTCTGCACCATGTCGCGCAGCGCACCAGCCTCTTCGTAATAGCCGCCACGCCCGCCGACGCCGATCTTTTCGCTGACGGTGATCTGCACGTGGTCCACCGATTCGCGGTTCCACAGCCGCTCGAAAATGGAATTGGAAAAACGGAACATCAAAATGTTCTGCACCGTTTCCTTGCCGAGATAATGGTCGATGCGGAAGACCTGCTGCTCGTGCGCGTAACGCGTTAGCTCGCGATTCAGCGCCTGCGCGGACGCGAGGTCGTGGCCGAACGGCTTTTCCACCACGATACGCTGCCAGCCGGCGCCTTCCTTGTTCAACAGGCCGGAACGATGCACCTGCTCGACCACCTCGCCGAACTGGCTCGGCGAAATCGCGAGATAAAACAAGAGGTTTTCGCGTAGCGGCGCGCTGCCGAACGACGTCAACAGAGTTTCCAGCTTCGCGTAGGCTTTGTCATCAGTCAGGTCACCGACGCAATAAAAGATTTTTTCCGAGAAATCGTGCCAGACTTTTTCGTCCACCGGTTTCGTGCGCGAAAACTGGTCGAGCGCCGTGCGCAATTCCTGCCGCCACGAGGCGTCGGTCTTGTCGCGGCGCGCGAAACCGACCACACGGAAATCCGCCGGCATCTGTTTCTCCTTGAAAAGCTGGTAGAGCGCCGGAATCAGCTTGCGCGCCGTCAAATCACCGCTCGCGCCGAAGATGACGATGGTGCAGGGCGTCAGATTTTTGCGCTCCACGCTGATGTCGCCGTGCGACGGCTCGGACAGATTAACGATACTCATGACGCGCAACATTGGCCCAACTTCGGGCAAATTTCAATGCTGGCGCAAAACTTTTTGACTCGCTTCGCCGGCAAAATTTCCGCAACCTTTGGTTTTGCGCGCAATGAAAGCTAAAATCATCATCACTCCCAAAAAGGCGGTCGTGGATCCGCAGGGCATCACCGTCAAAAAAGCCCTCGAACACATGGGCTACACCGGCGTCGCCGGCGTCCACATCGGCAAATACATCGAGATCGACCTCGCGCCCGGCACGGACAAGGCGGCGGCGACCAAAGCGTTGAACGACGCGGCGCACAAGCTGTTGAGCAATCCGGTGATTGAAGATTACAAACTCGAAATTTCTGAATAGCCACTGAGGCGCAGAGACACAGAGGTGAAATTTTTCTCTGTGCCTCGGTGACTCGGTGGCAAAATTGTTTATGAATTTTGCCGTATTACAATTTCCCGCCAGCAACTGCGACCAGGACGCCGTCCACGCCGTGCGGCACTTCGGCCATTCCGCGTGGCTCGTCTGGCACAAGGACGCCGCGCTCGGCGACACCGACTGCGTCATCGTGCCCGGCGGTTTCAGCTACGGCGATTATCTGCGCTGCGGCGCGATCGCGCGGTTCAGCCCCGTGATGCAGGCGGTGAAACAATTCGCCGACAACGGCGGCCTCGTCCTCGGCATCTGCAACGGCTTTCAAGTCCTCACCGAAGCCGGCCTGCTTCCCGGCGCGCTCATCCGCAACCGTGATCTGCAATTCCACTGCGAAAACATTTTCCTCAAGACCGCCACGAATGATTCGCCGTTCGCCAGCCAGATTCCGGCGGGAAAAATTCTGCGCGTGCCCATCGCCCACGGCGAAGGCTGCTACTTTGCCGACGAAGAAACGCTCGCGAAGCTCAAGGCCAACAACCAGATCCTGTGGCAATACTGCGACAAGGACGGCAACCTGACCGACAGCGCGAATCCCAATGGCGCGCTGCTGAACATCGCCGGCATCTGCAATGAGAAGCGCAACGTGGCCGGCCTGATGCCGCATCCCGAACGCGCCTGCGAACCGCTGCTCGGCAGCGACGACGGCAAATGGATTTTCGAAAGCATTTTTGCCGCGCTCAAAAACAAAACCGTCGCGCAGGCGGCGTAATTTTTTCTCGCATGAAAATCCGGGAAATCATCCGGCAGATTGAAGCCGACGGCTGGTTTCATGTGCGGACGCGCGGCAGTCATCGCCAGTATCATCATGCGACGAAGCCCGGCACGGTGACGATTGCCGGTCAGCCGGGACAGGATTTGCATCCAAAAACATTAAACAGTATCTTGCGGCAGGCAGGACTCAAATGACTATGCGATACACCATCATCATCGAACACGGGTCGGAAAATTTCAGCGCCTACGCGCCGGATTTTCCCGGCTGCGTCGCGGCGGCGGACACCGAGCAGGAAACGCTCGCGCTGATGAAGGAAGCCCTGGAAATGCACATTGAAGACATGCGCGAACGCGGCGAACCGATTCCCCAGCCGAGCGCCATCCGGGAAGTGGAAGTGGCGGCGTGAAACAACTTCTCCAGCCCATGCCGCATCCCGAGCGCGCCTGCGAACTGCTGCTCGGCAGCGACGACGGCAAATGGATTTTCGAAAGCATCTTCGCCGCGCTCAAAAACAAAACCGTCGCGCGAGCGGCGTAACTCAACAAAACTATGCCAAACGCTTGGATGATTCGTGCAGGTGAAGGTGGATACCTCGCTGAAAAATTTGCGAAAGGTTTCGTGGCGATTGGCTGGCATGAATTGGGTGACTTGACGAACATTCATGACCCTGAAGAAATCCGCAAAAAGTATTTAGCGGCATGGCCCGAAAAAAAAGGAGCGTCGAGTAATGCCGTTGCAATGCTCTACAAGTTTCGCCACGCGATTAAAACTGGCGATTCGGTGCTAACCTATAACCGAGAAAAACGGGAATACTTACTTGGAAAAATTTCAGGCGACTATCGCTTCAACCCTAAGCTCGTTGACCCGGAATACCCGCACGTTCGAGAGGTAAAGTGGGAGCATCACATCAGCAGAGATGCACTCAAACTGGCTTCTAAAAACTCTCTTGGCAGCACTCTTACTTTGTTTGCAGTTGGTGATGATGCGCTTGCTGATTTGCTCAATGTCGCTGGTAAGCCTGTGGAGTCGTTGCCACAAACAAGCGATGATTCAGAAGGAGAAGAACGGAGAATTCTTGTTGAAGATGCACAAGAACGCATTAAAGACAAAATCGTCAAACTTTCTGAAGATGAGTTGCCGCAGCTTATTGCAGCAATTCTGCGGGCAATGGGCTTAAAAACAAGAGTGTCGCCAAAAGGTGCGGATCGTGGCCGGGACATTTTGGCTTCTCCTGATGGGCTTGGTTTGCAAGAACCGCGCATCAAAGTTGAAGTTAAACACAAGCCAAACACACCGATTGGAGCGCCTGATCTTCGCAGTTTCATAACCACTTTGAAGGATCGTGATAAAGGACTTTACGCAAGTTCTGGAGGTTTCACAAAAGAAGCAAAGTATGAGGCTGACAGAGCAAATGTTCCCGTTGCATTGGTTGACCTTGATGCGATGGCAAACTTAGTCGTTGAACATTATCCGAACTTCGACTTAGACGGTCGGACGTTGTTGCCATTGGTCAAAATTTATTGGCCGAACGAATAGTTTTTAAAATTTTAGAATTTATTTTTCCCATGACCGAACCCGCCATCACCCCAGAGTTGGTTGCCAAGCACAACCTCACGCCAGAAGAATACGCCCACGCCGTGGCCATCCTCGGCCGCCCGCCGAGCTATACCGAGCTCGGCATCTTTTCCGTGATGTGGAGCGAGCATTGCAGCTACAAAAACACCAAGCCGCTGCTCAAGACCTTCCCCACCAAGTCGCCGAAAATCCTCGTCGGTGCGGGCGAGGAAAACGCCGGCATCATTGACATCGGCGACGGCATCGCCATCGCGTTCAAAATCGAGTCGCACAACCATCCGAGCGCGGTCGAGCCGTTTCAGGGCGCGACCACCGGCGTCGGCGGTATCGTGCGTGACATCTTCACGATGGGGGCGCGCCCGGTCTGCGCGGTGAACTCGCTGCGCTTTGGCGAACTCACCGATCCCGCGGTGCGCCGGTTGTTCAGCGGCGTCGTTAGCGGCATCGCGCATTACGGGAATTGCTTCGGCATTCCGACCGTCGCGGGCGAGGTGTATTTTGACAAAACTTACGCAGGCAATCCGCTCGTGAACGCCTTCTGTCTCGGCGTGCTGCGCCATGAACAGATCACGCGCGGCGCGGCCAAGGGCGTGGGCAATCCCGTGTTTTACGTCGGCCCGGCGACGGGTCGCGACGGTCTCGCGGGCGCGGCGTTTGCGTCGCAGGATTTGACCGAGGAATCCGCCGAGCAACAGCGCGGCGCGGTGCAGGTCGGCGATCCGTTCATGGAAAAACTCGTGTGCGAAGCGTGCCTTGAGCTGCTCGCCACCGGCGCGGTTGCCGGCATGCAGGACATGGGCGCGGCGGGTTTGACCTGTTCCACCTGCGAAATGGCCGCGCGCGCCGGCACGGGCATCGAGATCGAACTCGACAAAGTTCCGCAACGCGCCGCGAATATGAGCAGCTACGAACTCATGCTTTCGGAATCGCAGGAGCGCATGCTCATCGTCGTGCACAAGGGCCGCGAAGAGGAAGTGAAACGCATTTTCGACAAGTGGGATTTGCCGTGGGCCGAGATCGGCATCATCACCGACACCGGCCACATGAAGGTGCGGCACGGCGGCAAACTCGTCGTGGATATTCCCGCGAAGAAGATCGCCGACGAGTCGCCCGTGTATCAGCGCGAGGCGAAAGAACCAGCTTACATCGCGGAAGTGAGAGCGTTCCGTCTCGACGGCATCGCCGACACGACTGCGCCTGCCGATGTTTTGAAAAAGTTGCTCGCGTTCCCGAGCATCGCTTCCAAGAACTGGGTGTATCGCCAATACGATCATCAAGTGCGCGACGGCTCGGTCGTCCTGCCCGGCAGCGATGCGGCCGTCATTCGCATCAAGACCGATTCCTTGCCCGTGATGAGCGCGGAACTCGCCGCGAAAGTCGGCGACCCGAAAGTTTCCGAAAAGCTCATCGCCATGACCGTGGATTGCAACGGCGGTTACGTTTATCTCGATCCCTACGAAGGCGCGAAAACCGCCGTGGCCGAAGCGTGCCGCAATCTGGCGTGCAGCGGCGCGATTCCGCTCGGCGCGACCGACAATCTCAACATGCCCAGCCCGGCCAAGCCCGAGTTGTTCTGGCAGATTTCGGAATCCGTGCGCGGTCTCGCGGAAGGTTGCAAAGCCTTCAACGCGCCCGTCACCGGCGGCAATTGCTCGCTCTACAATCAAAGCCCCGCCGGTCCGATTGATCCGACGCCCACGATTTCCGTTGTCGGCCTCATCGACAAGCCGGAGCATGTCACCACGCAATGGTTCAAGGACGAAGGCGACGCCATCATCCTGCTCGGCGACGCGGTGGAAGCCACGCCGTTGCAAGGCCTCGGCGGCAGCGCGTATCTGCAAGTCGTCCACGGCAAGAAGGCGGGTTCGCCGCCGCGCTGCGACCTCGAAGTCGCGAAGACGCTGCACACCACGCTCATCGGCCTGATCCAATCCGGCCTCGTGAAGAGTGCGCACGATTGCAGCGAGGGCGGCCTCGCCGTCGCGCTCGCGGAAAGCTGCATCAGCCAGCTCATCGCTCGGGAAACGCCGCGTCTCATCGGCGCGACGGCGGACCTGAGCGCCATCAAAGACGTCCGTCTCGACGCGTTGCTCTTCGGCGAAACCCAATCGCGCGTCGTCATTAGTTGTAAGGCGCTCGACGCCGTGAAAGTGGTCGAACGCGCCAAGCTCATGGGCGTGCCCGCCGTGCAGATCGGCAAAGTCGGCGGCGACAAGCTGACGGTGAAAACCGCCGGCGGCGAATTCTCCGCCCCGCTCACCGAATTGCACGATCCATGGTGGAACACCATCGCCCGCGCGATGGCGTGAAATATTTTTAACTTTCCACACCGGCGACCGATTGGTCGCCGGTTTTTGTTTGAACGCCAGACCGGTTTTTCCGCTCCATTCCTTGCGCCCGCATGGATTAACCGTTGGCAACGGCGCGGTTTTCCGTAACATAATCAGACGTTCATGCGCCAGTTTCGCAACATCGCGGTCAATGCGTTCATGGAACTCGTCCGGCAGCCAATTTTCCTGCTGCTGATGACGGGCTCCGTGCTGTTCGAAATTTTTCTGGCCGTCCCCTACTACTTCGCGTTCGGCGACGAGATGAAACTCGTCAAGACCAGCGCGCTGGCGGTGATGCTGCTGACGGGTCTGTTCGGCGCGGTGCTGAGCGCGTCGGCGTCGCTCGCGCGGGAAATCCGCAGCGGCACGGCGCTGGCGGTGCTGTCCAAGCCGGTGGGGCGCGCGCAATTTCTGCTGGCGAAATTCGCCGGCCTCGCGGCGGCGCTCACCCTGCTGGCCTACGTCAATCTCATCGGCGTGATGACGGCGAGTTGGATGGCGTTCGATGCCTACGGCAAAACCAACGTGCTGGCCATCGCCATTTTCGGCGGCGCGATCGCTTTCGCCTACGCGCTGGCGGGTTTCAGTAATTATTTCCTGCGCCGGCCGTTCGTCAGCGACGCGGTGTTCGCGCTGGTGGCAATGGTGACGGTGGCGGCGTTCGTGATTTTCCAATTCGTCGTGCAGATGCAAAGCCTCGGCGAACGCGCGACGGTGGACTGGCGGCTGGTGCCGGCGGGGCTACTAATTTTGTTCGCGTTCTGGATTTTCGCAGCCATCGCGCTGGCGTGTTCAACGCGGCTGGACATGATTGCGACGCTCGCGGTCTGCTCGGGTATTTTTCTGGTTGGGTTAATGTCGGATTATTTCTTCGGTCTGCCCGCCGCGCACGGCAGTTGGACGGCTTCGACGCTTTACTGCGTCGTCCCTAACTGGCAGCTTTTCTGGCTCGCCGACGCGCTCGAAACGGGCAAAAGCACGTTTCACTGGGCGTATGTCGGCAAGGCGTTCGGTTATGTGGTTTTTTACGCCGGCGCGGCGCTGGCGGTGGCCGTGGCGCTGTTTGACGACCGGGAATTGAGCTGAACAAAATGGAACGAAGCATTCAAAAAAACGGACTGGTGAACCTCGCGGTGGCCGTCCTCGTTTTCCTCGCCGGTTTCGGCGTGACCGTCATGTCCGGCGCGCTCGCCGGACAGGCGGCGGCGATTTTCCTCGGCCTCGGCGTGCTGGTGGCGTTCGTCTCGTGGTTCCAGATGCGGCTCGAAGAAAATGAGCGTTCCGAAAAGCTCGAACTCGACGAACTCGCCCGCAGCCGTGGCGCGTCGCTGTTCGAGGCGAAAGACTCCGGCAGCTTCCCTGCGAAGAACGCCCGCGAACAGTTTGAAAAATATTTTGTGCCCGGTTTCGCGGTGCTGCTCCTGCTGCTCGAAGCCGCCGGCGCGTGGGGACTTTGGGTTTGGAGCGGCAAAAATCCGGAGACCATCAAGACCGCCAACGCCACGGCGTCGCTCTCGCTCTTCGCCATTTTCGCGCTGGTGCTGTTTTTGATCGGTCGTTTTTCCGTGACAATTGCGCGGCTGGAAAATCATCGCCTGCTGCGTCCCGGCGCGAGTTTCCTGCTGGCCGGTGCTTATGTCTGCGCGCTCGCGGCGCTGGCCATCGCGGGCGTCGAGGCGAAATATCCGCGCGCGGATTTCTGGGTGGCGCGCGGCCTTTGCGTGCTGCTCGGCCTGATGGCGGTGGAAAACATTTTGACGCTGCTGCTGGAAATTTATCGTCCGCGCGTGAAGGGTAAAATTTCCCGCCCGCTCTACGAAAGCCGCGTCGCCGGCATTTTCGCGCAACCGGAAAGTTTGTTCACCACGGCGGCACAGACGCTGGATTACCAATTCGGCTTCAAGGTTTCGGAAACCTGGTTTTTCCAGGCGCTGCAAAAAAACCTGCCCACGCTGCTGCTCATCCAGTTTCTCGCGCTGATTTTGTCCACCTGCTTCGTGTTCGTGGACGCGGGCGAACAGGCGGTGCTGGAGCATTACGGCAAGCCGGTGGCGACGCTCAACGCCGGCGCGCATTTCAAATTACCTTGGCCGATTGACAAGATTTATCGCTTCCGCACCGAGCAGATTCAGTCGTTCGCCGTCGGCTACACGCCGGATTCCCAAAGCGAGAACGCGGCCATCATTCTTTGGACGGTCAGCCACAACAAAGAGGAAAATTTCGTCGTCGGCAACCGAGCGCCGGTGACGACCGCCGACACGAACGACGCCGCGAGCAGCAAGCCCGTCGGTCTCATCACCGTCAGCATTCCGGTGCAGTTCCAAATCACGAGCGTGCGCGACTGGGTTTACAACAACGCCATGCCCGACGAATTGCTCCAGACGCTCGCCCAGCGCGAAGTCGTGCGTTATCTCGCCGGCAGCGACTTGAACGACATCCTCTCGCACGGACGGCTGGAAGCGGCGTCGGCGTTGCGCGATAAAATTCAGGCGGCGGCAGACGAGCGCAAGCTCGGCGCAAAAATCGTTTTCGTCGGCTTGCAGGACATTCATCCGCCGACGGCCAACGAAGTCGCGGCGACCTACGAAAAAGTCGTCGGCGCGGAGCAGACGAAGCTCGCGACGATTTTGAACGCTGAATCCGCCGCCATCCGCACGAATGCGCTGGCCGACGCGACGGCGTTCACCGTCACGAATGTTGCCGACGCCAACCGCGTGCGCGCCGTCACCACGGCCTTCTCGCGCGCCAGTTTGTTCACGAACCAGTTGCCGGCGTTCGCCGCCGCGCCGGATGTTTACCGGCAGCGTTTGTATTTGCAGAATTTCGCCGCTGCGACGAAGAACGCACGGAAATATATTTTGCTCGTCAGCAACACGCAGGATGTCGTCATCTTTGATTTGCAGGACAAGATCCGCGACGACTTGCTGAACCTTTCCATCACGAATTCGCCATGAAAAAGAACGCCATTACCCTCGTCATCGCCGCATTGCTGCTGGTGATTTTTGCGCTGCTGCTGTTCACCTTCCAGGTGCGGCAGTCGGAAGTCGTCGTCGTCTCGACGTTCCTCAAGCCGACGGACACCATCACCAACGCCGGGCTTTATGTGAAATGGCCGTGGCCGGTGCAGAGCATCAACCGCTTCGACTCGCGCGTGCAGACCTTCGCCGACATCCCCAGCGAAACACTCACCGCCGACAGCACGATGCTGCTCGTCAATGTCTTCGTCGGCTGGAAAATTTCCGACGCGAAGGAATTTTTTCCAAAATTCCCCGGCGGCTCGACGCTCGCGGCGCAGCGGCAGTTGGAAAACATGCTCCGCAGCGCGAAAGCGGCGGTCGTCGGCAAATACAATCTGGCCGACTTCGTGAATTCCGATCCGGCGCAGCTCAAGTTCAGCGAAATTGAATCCAACATTCAAAAGAGCGTCGAAATGGAACTCGCCAAGAATAATTACGGCATCAGCCTGGAATTTCTCGGCATCAAAAAACTCGGCCTGCCGGAAAATGTGACGCAGTCGGTGTTCGACCGCATGAAGGCCGAGCGCACGAAGTTCATCACCGAGGCGCAATTCAAGGGCGAAGCCGAGGCAACGAAAATCAAGTCTGCCGCCGAACGCCA